>OOBO01000068.1_pt1 | contig 82548 bp, 75 predicted proteins | sample 1671031 | NCBI WGS metagenome assembly OOBO01 (sample SAMN06348115, study PRJEB24527) | human gut metagenome | biome: human gut; feature: ankylosing spondylitis patient; material: feces | host: Homo sapiens | place: China | collected 2015-10 | reverse complement strand
CCTCTTATTATATATATCTATTTAATATATAAATAGTTATAGAGTCTATAAAAGGGGGTTTTGTCCTGATACCCCTATTTGTCATACTGTCACAACTGTCATACTGTCACAACTGGAAGATTCGGAAGCTTGCAGCCTCCCGCTTCCTCTCCCAGGCCTACCCTATCATGTCTGCCACCATGCGCAGCTCTTCGGCTGCAGCCAGGCAGAAGTGCCTGAAGGTGAACACCTCGGTGTAGGGCGGTCGGGTGAGCGAGGGGTAGAGTCGGCCGTCGGGGCGGCGGTTGACGTTGACGAACCGCCCCTCGTAGATGTGCGGGTTGCGCTGCTGCGGTATCCACCTGCCCTCCCTGGCGATTTCCACAAACGAGTAGTGATTCTCGCCGTCGTGCACGATTGTCCCTCCCAGGTACCCGCCTATGGGCAGTCGTCCCCTGTGGCGTGTGAGCAGCTTGAGGTCGATGCCCGGCTCGGTGTGGGGGTAGGCCGCCATGCGCCAGCCTCGCCATCCGCGTGCCAGGGGTGAGTCACTCAGGAGCACCTCCCTAAGGATGTCTCCCACAAGTCTGGGCCCATGCTGCGCGGCTGAGCCTCTGCGTAAAGAGAAATGTCTCTTGCTGTACATTATTGCTTCGGGCAGCCAGGAGTGGTTTGCCTGGCCAGCCCTCTGACAATGGGGTGGGAATGCCCGTTTCTGTTACCGAAAAACCAAAAAGCGGTAACAGGAAAACGGCAACAGGGGAAAAAAATGTGCCGGAACCCCATACCTTACGCATGGAATCCCGGCCATAAAAAAAAGAAAAAAAAATCAGTCGTGGTAACACATGTGGTAACAGGCGCTATCCGCATCGCGGACGGAGGTCCCTGGTGGCATGCAACTCTCCCGCTAGGACGGCTTTCAGCGCCTGGTCGCTGATGTCCTCCCCATCGCTCCCGCCGTCATGTGACGGGAATGGCAGGGGCTTGTTGTAATCCAGCATGCGCTCTATTATGCCTATCCGCTTCCTGGCCTCCGCGTCCAGCCTCTCGGTGTTGCTGCTGCGCTCCTTCCCGAACTGGCCTTTCACGATGGATGTGGCCGATAGCCCTGTGACCCTGCCCATGTAGGGCTGGCCGAGCAGGCGGTTCATCAGTTCGGTCAGGATGGCCAGCGGCCTTCCCGTCCACTTGATGTTGCAGCTTCGGGGCTCGCCGTCAAACAGATGCTCGAAGTCCTCGGCATGCTGCGGCTCCTCTATCCATCCCCAGGCCTGCATGAGCTGCATCACGATAAGGATGCGCTTGCGTCTGGTGGCCTGGTCCTTGCACTTGTACGGGAGCGTGAAAGGGACAGGGGGCTTGGCCTTCCTGCCGGATGCCCGCGCCCCTCTGGCAGGCCCCGGGGCAATCAGGCGCTCGATGTCCTCCGAGAGCATGCCAGAGTGCCGCATGTAGTCTGCCATGAAGTCACGCCCCTGCCTGCGGTACAGGTTCTCGCACCCGATGAAGTCCCGGCACACCGTGGCCCCTCCCTGGCAGGCGGCAGCCTGGCAGACGAGGCTCCTCACCGCCCACCGCCATCCGCAGCGGTCGCCCGCCCCGTCGGCCTCCTCCAGCCACCACGCGGCGGTGAGCAGTATGGCGGCTGCGGTGGCCCCGCACTCGGCATCGGGCAGACCGGGGAGGCGGTCACGCAGGTGGCGCTCCACGTCGGCCCCGCACTCCTCCACCCAGCGCCTGGCCTCCTCCTCCCCCACCGCGCGCAGCGTGTCGATGAGATAGAAGGCCTGGTAGAGCAGCTCGGCGGGATGCAGCATGAACGTGCGGCACCAGGGCAGGCAGCGGTTGCACACGCTCCCGGCCAACCGCCAGAGGGGCGTGGCGGCGTATTCACGCTCTACGGCTTCGCGCGCGCTGGGGCTGAAGAGGGATGTCATGATAGTCCTTGTCGAGGATGATGTTCAGGGTGTCGAGCCACTCGGCGAGGCCCGAGGAGGGAGCGTCCTGGCCGTAGCCCATGGCAGTCTGGCCACAGGAGAAGTCACGCACGATGTCGTCGGGAATGCCGAACTGCGCAGGCATGCTGGCCCCGTAGCGATAGAGCCCGAACTTGCGGAACCTTACGGCCAGGCTGTACTGCCTGCTGCGCAGGCACTCCTCGGCGATGCGCTGCAGGTCACGGCGCAGGGTCAGGTCCTCCACCCGCAGGCCGCCCGCCTTGTCGTTCGTCAGGGCCAGGAGCATGTCGCCGCCCGCCTTGTCGGCCACACGCATCAGCGTGTCCAGCAGGGAGCCGTCGGCCTCCTGCCCCTGCCTGGGGTCAAAGTCCAGGCGTATCTGCGTCACGTGGTCATGGTGGTGGGTCACTACCTCGTCCACCACGTCCCACAGGTCGCGGTTCTCCTTGGCCAGGAGCTGCAGGCCCACCTTCAGGTGGCGGTCGCGCAGGATGCCCGAGAGTCCCTCCCCGAGCACGTGGGCCGCGAGGCCGGGGTCACTCCCGAAGGCGCTGGTGCGCCCGATGCCCACGCGCCTGCGCCCCTCCTGGCGGTTGTCCAGCACGATGTGGCAGAAGGGGTGGTGCTCATGTGCCTGGTCTCTGAGGTCCACGGTGGTGTGCCTGGTCTTGTTGTCCTCCAGGGTCAGGAGCGCCACGCCGTCGGCGTAGCGTATCACCTGGCAGCGGAACTCGTCGGGCTCCCCGCCGCTCCAGCCTCTGGGCGTGACGAGCATGAGGCTTCCCCTCCCCGCCAGCAGCCAGTCTATGGGGTCGGACTCCAGAGGCGCGCCAGTCTCATCGAGCGGGAGCAGCTGCTGCCTGTCTCCGGGTACCGGCCCGAGGTCGAGGGTATAGAATGTGAATTGTGTCATCTGTGCTTATGTATGTATATATTTATATGTATATGTGTGTATATTGCCATTAAATATGATTGGTTAAAAAAGATTACGAAATTCGGAATGTATCACACAGGTTCTTCTATACCCAAGGCACACCGTAGTACGAATCGGAGTCATCCGCCACGAAGAAGTTGTCTGTAGGAAGAATTATCCTGGCTTTGGCTAATCTTTCAAGGTAGCCGTTGCGAATGGCAGAACTTTCCAATTCCTCTCTTCTGGCCTTGCTCATAGCAAGAAAAACGCCTTCTGTCTCCAACCCCAGATAACGTCTTCCGAGAAGGTTCGCAGCTACGCAGTTGTCGGATGAACCTTTTATTTGTTCGTCAATACTTGTCTTACCAGAATCTCGCTAATGGAAAAACCAGTTTCAACAATCCATGGATTACCTTCCAGCAATAAATCCTTTGCCTCGGAAATATTCTTGGCTTTTACGAATCCCAGGATTTGACAATTATCAACAACTTCGTCTTCTTTAGGAAGTAATGTCACTCCTTCTGTTGTATAGAAAACATATTCATTCATAGACAATTAATTTACCAATTATTATTATTGATACTTTTTAAGTTTGCATGCATAGCGACCACCCGCTCATAATCCAAAAATTGCACACGAGACTTTATGCTGCTATACATCGAAACGCTGATTTTATCGTTGAACTCTTCCTTGCGACAGATGTTTGCGACGATATAGAATTTAGAGAAAAAGTCTTGTAATTCATAAAATTTGGATAATGAGTTCTTAATGTCCGTCGTATGCTCCACTTCATAAAAATCAGAAGGCATTTGACGCTCATTAAACCATATTACATCAACAGTTCTTGCCTTTCTCAACAAACTGTCATAAGTGAATAGAGGCAACGAATAGGTATCAGCAACTTCACTTAAGTGCTTATCAAGAAACATCCTGTTTTTATCTTGAGATGGAATATAAGTCATTCTTTTCTTAAATTTCCCAATTTCAACCAGCAGACCTTGATAGTATCCATGACTGAACTGCTCCTCACTTTCTCTGTTTCCTTCATCTATCTTAAACTTTTCAAGAACCTTTTCCCGGCAATCCTTCAAAGCCCAGAGTCCAGGCTGTATTCTAAAAACAGATTGACAGTCTTGAACTATTCTCCTGACAGAAGCTTCTGGCGTTTTTGTTTTCCATGTCGAAAAATCGACAATCTCGTTAAGCCTACGAAGAGTTGCAAAACCTCCTTCTTTTCTTAACGCCTCTATTACTTGATATTCTTGGGTTTCCTTTTTCATACTACTTTTGTGGCATTCTCTATCGGTTCAAGATTTGCCATACTATTTGCAGTTGCATAAATTATACTCAATGCAAATGTAACAAATTTCCGTGAGACAAATGACTCTTACAACGAATAAGCGACACAAATTGCCTATAATTTCCACGAAGTGATTATAGAATACCACATATACTCCCATTTTCAGATTACTTTTGCCTAACAAAATCGCATTTCGACAAACGAGATTCTCATCATCTGATGATTTCCGTGTTAACAGATATCAAGTAAACGTTTTCTCATTTGGATTTCTTGTTTTTCTTGTTCCCAGCTTGTTTCTTCTGAATTTGTTCCTCAATAAAATGTACAGGTTATCATGCACCAGCTGCATGCAGCAGAAAGCCAAGAAAACCACAAGAAAACGGCCTACAGAAAACCACACCCCACTGACGTGCGGAAGAGGAGTACTTCATTTCCTCTCGGGCCGAACTCGCGTTTTGAAACCGACGACGACGGGACCATTCCGCTCATGGCAAAAAAACGTCCGGCAGTTGCACGATTAGGCAACTTTTGATATCTTTGCACCATGAATCGGCGGATATTGACATACGGCGGTTACTTTGAGGCATTCATAAACACCTTGAAGGAAAAAGAGCAGGAGAAAATCCAATACGGACTTCTCTTGCTCAAAACCCAGGACAGGCTTCCTTATGCAGACAAACAATCATCAAATCGTTGACTACGACCTCGTTCTTGACCAGAAGTTTGGCAAGGAGGGAACTCCAGAACGTATCAAGGCCGAAGAGGATGCCCTCTCTTTCTATTCCGGGCAGATACTGCTCGATGCACGCAAGGAAGCGAAAGTAACGCAGACAGAATTGGCAAGACGCATCAACTCCACCAAGTCCTATATCTCTAAGGTGGAGAATGGCGTCATCGTGCCCAGTGTAGGTGCATTCTATCGCATCATCAATGCCCTTGGAATGAGGGTGGAGGTGGTAAAACCTATTTACTAGTCTTCCCGCACATTTATGCGTGAAACATCATGTCTTTTGAAGACCTGTACGCACACGGAAAGGCACTTGAGCGGCGTGCCAGTACAGCCTACTCCTAAGATACGAACAGAAGCCTCGCAAGCGGGGATAAAAAGGGAAAGCGGCTCTGTCCTGGCACCATGGTGGGGTGGAGGACAGAGCCGCTTTTATATGGGGTTGGAAGAACCGGTTACTCGGGCAGATTGACCGAGATGGCCAGTTCGTCGAGCTGGGCCTGTTCGATGATGCCGGGAGCATCCAGCAATCAGGAAGCCGAACTCCATCTGTATGACATATTGTATCGCCAGTCCTAGCAAGGCGACAACGATCATCCATCGTGAACGCTCATACCGCTTGCTCTCCCATCTTACATGCAGATGAGAGAGCGCCACGAAGCATGAATACAAAACATGCAAACAGAAAAAGAAATAATGAATCCATAGGCTTCTTATCTTATGTTTACTTTCTTGTATTTTTGATTACTTGCTGTAGGATTATCCGGATTAGTCATCTGCAAATATCCTGCTGCAACAAGGGAGGTGATGTAACGCTCACGATTCTTGGTTTGATTAGATAAACCAAGGCGTTCCATGATCTCTGCAGTGGTTCGAGGAACTGAACAGAAATTGACTATATCCCTTTGCTTATTAGACAATGACACTTTTTTAGTGTCAGAGTGTCTAAGTCGAGTGTCAGAGTCTTGGACTTGGTTACTTTTTTCCTCGACTTCGTTACTTTTTTGTTCGACTTGGTTACCGACTTGGTTACTTTTCCCCTCGACTTGGTTACTTTTTTCCTTGACTTGGTTACTTTCCCCTCTCCAAACCGTAATGACAAACTCCTGTGCCTTGTCATTATTCATAAACGTGGCATTTATATCTTCATCAAGTGCACGAGTGATGCCGCTGCCCACACCAGTGTATGGCAGCAAGTATATGGCATTATTGAAAAGGAACATATTGCGAGGCATGGAAGTTCCAGCCTTGATGTCATCAATAGTGAGTCCGTTAGGCAATGCACCAGGACTGTGAATCTCAACACGATTGTCGAAAATGAAAATGCGAACAGGGGCTTTCATGTTCAACGAGCGATGTACAAGGCTGTTTACAGTGAACTCAACCAAGCTTGTGTAAGGTATTTCCAACTTTCCCATACTGTTGAATTCATCTCCTACTTGCACGTTATGCAGATTACGAGTGAAGAAATCCATGATAGTGTCATATTGATGAAGCAGATTTCCCTCCATATCTGCATCATTCACCTTGTCACGGAATACCTTACTGCCGATGCTGTTGCCTGCAAAACAGATACACTTGGCTGTCATCATCGGCATCCAGCGTTGGGTGTATTTGCCAAACAGAAGCATGGCTGCAACAGTCAGTGTACCATCAGGACGGATAAATCGCAGGTTGCGAAGTATCTTCTCACAGTCATGTCCCTTAGCTACGGCAGAGCATATCATATCAAGTGATGCTTCATTAAAAGCGTCACCTGTCAAGCCTTTCTTCTCCAATACTCTCTCAAAACGGTTGCCAAGAAACAGCTTGATGGTCGTTGCATCAAGGTCGTTGACTGTTGCATCCCTAACACCAGCCTCGTCTGGCGCAAAACTACCGCAGTCGGTCATCATTTCTGCAAGTTCTGCATTATCGAACACTTTACGCTTGTCGGCACCATTCTTCACCCATACGATCCCCTTGTTGTCATGATAAGGCTTGTTGAGTCCTTCCTTCACAGTAGCAACAACCAAGTTGCCACCCTCGACCTCAACAGTATCTATCTTTATCAGAATGGATGGCACTACGTTTTCTGAAGCAATGTCACTCAACAAGCTGGTTGTTTCTTGTACCTCAGAATACGACAAGGCATTGGCTTCTCCTGTCTTATCCTTTATGCCAACTACCAACTTGCCGCCATGTGAATTACTGAAAGCCACTAACTCACAAGCAATATCATATTTGTCGAGAATGCGTTCTTTGAACTGCACCCCCGACACCTCGCCAGCCTTTATCTGTTTCAATATATCGTCCATCATTCTTTGATACATTCTTTGTTCAACAAATCATTTATATCCACTTTCAGCAAATCAGAAATCCGTATTAAGGTTTCCAAGTCTGGTTGGCAAGTGTTGGTGCACCATTTAGAAATGGTTGCCTGATCTTTACCTAACATTTCTGCCAACCACTTGTTTGAGTGCTTGGTTACTGCCAACATTATCTTCAATCTGTTTACATCTTTCTTTGCCATACATTATTATAAAACAAGTAAATACGCTTGCAAAAATACAATAACAAATTCAGAAAAAGGTACAATATTCTCAAAATGTTTACGAGGCAAGCAAATAATTGAGTATTTCGCAATATTATTCCTTTGATTGATAATCATAAAATACGAACGGAAAAGGCTGTTTTGGAGATTTTTGAATTACTACTTACACAGAGATGACATGAATATCATTTCATTGGACTACACAATCAAAAGACAAAATCGGAACAAGGGACAAACGGGAAAGCGGCCCTGTCCTGACACCGCTGTGGGTGGAGGGCAGAGCCGCTTTTGTATGGGGGTGGGAGAAGCGGTTACTCGGGCAGATTGACCGAGATGGCCAGTTCGTCGAGCTGGGCCTGCTCGATGATGCCGGGAGCATCCAGCATCACGTCACGGCCGCTGTTGTTCTTGGGGAAGGCTATACAGTCGCGGATGCTGTCGAGGCCGGCAAAGAGGCTCACGAAGCGGTCGAGACCGTAGGCCAGACCTCCGTGTGGGGGTGCGCCGTACTTGAAGGCATTCATCAGGAAGCCGAACTTGCGCTGTGCCTGCTCGGGGGTAAAGCCCAGAATCTCGAATATCTTCTGCTGAAGCTTGGCATCGTGGATACGGATGCTGCCTCCACCTACCTCCACGCCGTTGATGACCATATCGTAGGCATTGGCACGCACGCTGGCGGGGTCGGTATCGAGCAGGGGGATATCCTCGGGCTTGGGCGAGGTGAACGGATGGTGCATGGCCATGAGGCGCTGCTCCTCGTCGCTCCACTCGTACATGGGGAAGTCTATCACCCACAGGCATGAGTACTTGTCCTTGTCGCGGAGGCCCATGCGGGTGCCCATCTCCAGACGAAGCTCGCAGAGCTGCTTGCGCACCTTCATGGCATCGTCGCCGGAGAGGATGAGGATGAGGTCGCCTGCCTTGGCCTCCATGCGGTCGCGCAACTGCACCAGGGTGTCCTGAGAATAGAACTTATCGACGCTGCTCTTCACGGAACCGTCCTCCTGCACACGTGCATACACGAGGCCCTTGGCACCCACCTGGGGACGCTTCACAAAGTCGGTGAGCTGGTCGAGCTGCTTGCGTGTGTAAACGGCCTGTCCCTCGCAGCAGATGGCTCCGATGTAGGCTGCATCGTCGAACACGCTGAAGCCTGCGGGGAAGATGGAATCCACGAGCACACGTGATGCGTTGTCGGGCTGCTGGTTCTTCAGTTCCACGAAGCGCATGCCGAAGCGTGTGTCGGGCTTGTCGCTGCCGTAGTACTTCATGGCATCGGCCCAAGTCATGCGGGGAAGCTGGGGGAGGTCGATGCCCTTGATGGTGTGGAAGAGATGGCGGGCCATCCCCTCGAACATCTGCAGCACATCCTCCTGCTCCACGAACGACATCTCGCAGTCGATCTGGGTGAACTCGGGCTGGCGGTCGGCACGCAGGTCCTCGTCGCGGAAGCACTTCACAATCTGGAAGTAGCGGTCCATACCCGACACCATCAGCAGCTGCTTGAGTATCTGGGGGCTCTGCGGAAGGGCGTAGAACTGTCCTTTGTTCATGCGGCTGGGCACCACGAAGTCGCGTGCTCCCTCGGGTGTGCTGTTGACCAGAACGGGTGTCTCTATCTCGAGGAATCCCTGCTGGTCGAGGTAGCGGCGTACCTCAAAGGCGAAGCGATGACGCAACTCGAGGTTCTTGCGCACGCATGCACGGCGCAAGTCAAGATAGCGGTACTTCATGCGCAGGTCGTCGCCTCCGTCGGTATTCTCCTCTATGGTGAAGGGAGGCACCAGGCTCTCGTTCAGAATCACCATCTCCTCCACCAGAATCTCTATCTCTCCGGTGGGGATGTTATGGTTCTTGGAGTGGCGCTCAATCACCTGTCCTGTGGCCTGCACCACAAACTCACGACCCAGGCGACCGGCCTTCTGGCGCAGTTCCTCTGAGGCATCTTCATTGAAGGCCAACTGCGTGATGCCGTAGCGGTCGCGCAGATCTACGAAGGTGAGCGCACCCAGATTGTGGATGCTCTGTACCCATCCGGCGAGTGTGACCCTCTCGCCCAGGTTGGCAAGCCTAAGCTCGCCGCATGTCTTTGTCCTGTACATTATGTATATATATGTATTTACTTTTCTTCTCTTCCATATCTCCCGCCCAAGCCCAACAGGCTTCACGGAACGCCATCGCCCATCAGCTCTCCTGCTGAAGTTCATCTGGGAGCGGCATCCCAAGCGCCACTTCTGCCCCGCCAGCCTCATCGCCCCAGCGAAAGGAGCCGATCAGGAGATGTCACGAAAGCGCCACTGCCCTTTCCGCCAGCCCACTGCCCGAGTCTGCAAAGGCAGGAAAACAAAAAAAAGGATGAACTCGTGAAAGTCCATCCTTCTCTGCCTCGCGGCTTGCTGTACGCCCTCAGGGGCTCGAACCCTGGACCCATTGATTAAGAGTCAATTGCTCTACCAACTGAGCTAAGGACGCATACCTTTCGTTTTTGCGATTGCAAAGGTATAGACTTTTTCTGATACAGCCAAGCCTTTTGCAGACTTTTTTGCTTCTAAGGCATCAATTCGTACATTTCCGAGGGTGTTTTGCGCTTTAGGATGTCCATTTTGAAGTCCTTTCCGGGCAAAATGCCGAAACTGCGGCACACGGTCTCCATCGTTTTGCGGGCCAGTTCGGGGTGGTTGTTCTCCTCGCTCAGGTGGCAAAGCCACACGTGCTTGAGGCGTGGAGTGGCATGTTCGGCCAGCAGATGAGCCGATGCCTCATTGCTCAGATGTCCCTTGTCTCCCCTTATCCTGCCCTTCAGATAGGCGGGATAGTTGCCCATCATGAGCATATTCTCGTCGTGGTTGGACTCCAGCACGATGTAGTCGGCCTGTGACACCTGCTCCTCCAGGGTGGGAGTCACATGGCCCACATCGGTGAGCAGACAGAAGGTGATGCCGCCGGCCTCTATCCTGTAGCCCACGCAGTCGGTACTGTCATGGGGCACATCGAAGGCTGTGACGGTGAACTCACCCACCTGCACGGACTCTTCCTTCTGTATCACACGCACGTGCTCGGGCGTGAGCTTGCTGCTCACACAATAATTGCGATTGATTCCCTCGTGCACCAGCTGGGTGGCATACACGGGCTTGTCAAGGTCATTGGCCATATAGCCGACTGCCTTTATGTGGTCTGCATGGTCGTGTGTCACGAACACCGCATCTATCTCCTCCAGGCTCACACCCACGCCTTTCAGATGCTTTTTCATGGTTCGGGGGCTGATGCCTGCGTCGATGAGCAGGCGGGTGCAGCCTGCTTGCAGGTAGTAGCTATTCCCGCTGCTCCCCGAACCCAATGCCATAAACTTGATCATTGAATTATTATTTTCACGACAAAGTTACGGAAACAATGGCATACCGCAATGGAATGGGGCTGGCTTTTATATGCTATTCTGCAATGTGGGCATTACATTATGCCCTATGGGGAAACGTCAGAAAGGCAGTCCGACAGCAAAGTGCAGACTGAAATCACGCCCGAAGTCGGGATGGATGACAGGGAAATGACGGCGGCTGTCGGTATAGGCGGGATTGACGGCCTTCATGCCTCCATCGAGTCGGAGAATGAAGTAGTCGAAGTTGAGACGCACGCCCAAACCGTAGGCGACTGCTATCTGACGCCAGAAGGTGTCGAACTTGAACTGTCCGCCCGGCTGGTCGCTGTAGTTGCGCAAGGTCCATATATTGCCCGCATCAATAAAGAGCGCGCCATCGAGCTTCCAGAAGATGTGGGCACGATATTCGGCATTGAGGTCGAGCTTGATGTCGCCCGTCTGGTTGATGAAGTCGATGCGCCCGTCGTTGCCACGGAATGAGCCCGGGCCCAATCCGCGCACGCTCCATCCGCGCACGCTGTTGGCTCCACCGCTGAAATAGCGCTTCTCATAGGGGAGAATGGTGGAGTTGCCATAGGGATAGGCCACTCCCAGACCGAAATGCAGCGCCAGGGAGTTGCGCTTGTCGAAGTAGAAGCTCTTGGAATAGTCGAAGTCTCCCTTCACATACTGGGCATAGGCGATATTGAAAAGGGTGTATTGCCCCTTGTTGTTGGGGCTCGAGAGGCCGGCCTTCGAAAGTCCGTAGAGCAGGTTGCCCGCCGACTCCACGCCGAAGCGCACGATGTAGCCGTTGGTGCCGTAGTTTGTGCGGCCGTCACGAATGGAGCGCGAGTTGTAGGTCATATTGTAGCCCCACTTCATGATGAAGAGATTCTCGTAGTTGTAACGCAGTATGGCGTTGCGGTTCTCGGGGTCGTCCAGATAGAGCTTGCGGAATGTGCTGCTTATCCAAGGCATGAACACATAATTGAGATCCAGCAGATCCACCCTGTGCTGAAGGCGCTTTCCGGGTCGTGACCAGCGGTATTTCCATGCTGCGGTGACCACTCTTCGGTGGAACTCAGGACGGTCCTGCGAGTCGTACATCAGGCTCACCTCGCTGGTGGCCACCACCTGGCTGCGGAAGTCACGCGAGATGAAGGGCGCACGAAAGCCGGGGAAGGCCAGACTGGTCTCGGCACTATACTCGATATAGTTCTGGTCCTGATAGCCGCTCAGCCCCTTGATGGCCTCGAAGGCGCCGCGAAGCTTCACCCCGAAAGTCTCTCCCCCACGAAACACGTTCCTGTTCTGATACGATGCCGAGAGGGCTGCTCCGAAGTCACCGGCCGAGTTGGTGCCCTCTACCTCCACGCCAAAACTGTTGTGCTTGCCCTGCGACACCTGCACCACAGCATCGAGCCCCGTGCTGTCCGACGATGCGGGATAGAGGCGCACATTGGTACCCAGCACCCCGCCCAGCCTGATCATGCGGGCATAGGTCTCCTGCACATCCTGCTCGCGATAGATATTGCCCGGCTCCAGCCGTGAAGCTTCGCGCAGCGCCCTTTGCCTGAGGAACGGACGGCCTGTGCGGGTGGTATCCACCTGATAGGTCACTTCGCGGATGCGGTAACGGTGATGTAATATGGTATCGCGCGCGGGTGTGATATTATAAGGCAGCACCTTCATGAGCAGATCCACCTGGTGATGGCCCACGGTGGTATCGGCCTCGAAGCGTATGAAGTCCTTGTTGAAGCGGTAATAGCCCCTGTTGGCCAGTACCGACGAGATGCGTCCGCGCTCCTCGTCAAGCACATTCAGGTCAAATTTCATCCCCTCGCTCAACCGTGGCAAGGCGTTTGCCTCGGCCAGCTGATGCTGCAACACCGAATCCTGGATATCCACATCCAGGTTGCGCACATGATAGCGCTCGCCGGGATGCACCTCGTAGCGCAGGCGCAGGCGGTTGCGTCGCACACGCTCCTCACGCGTCACGCGGGCATTCAGATAGCCCATACTGCGCACGGCCTGTTCCATATTGATGCTGGTGCGCAGGCTCAAGGTGGAGTCGTAGATGACAGGTGCCTCGCCCAGGCGACGCAGGAAGCGGTTGAAGCGCTTGGTGCTGTCGGTACCCGAGAGACAATATACCGAGAGCGGCACAGGAACGGCGGAGAACCAGCGGCTGTTGGGATGCTGGCGCACGAAACCCTGCAGGGGCTGCGTGTTGAGCGAACTGCTGTCGGCCGATATGCTCACCCGCTCGAGCAGGTAGGAGCCTTCGGGTATGAAGCGGTTCACGCTGCAAGAGGCGGCCACAAAGGTCACCGCAGCGCACGCAAGCATTTTATGAAGCCGATGCAGGGATTTCATTTCTGCAAAGGTAGTGCAAGGCGGGCGTAACACAAAACAATCGGGCAAGTCTTTTTCACCTTTGCAGGAAAAAAGGAGGAACGGAGGAAGGTTTCAGGTAAAATGATGCCCCTCGCCCGCAAGCCGTCCAAGGCAAGTTTCCGTCAACGATGCGAATGTCCGCCAGGCGCGCCAAGGCAAGGCTGCAAGTACGTCGAGACTGGGCTGCAAGCACATCAAGACTGGGCTGCAAGCACGTCGAGACTGGGCTGCAGGCACGCCCAATGGGGGAAAGGAGTTTTCCGCACCCCGAAACGGAGCACGCTGCACAAGCCGGCGCAGCACGCTCCATCAGCCATCGCAGCACGCTGCATCGCCCATCGCACCGCCCTGCGTTTTCCCACCGAATGCGGAGCGGCAGGCAGGCCTTCTCCCCTACCCTTTTCCCTACAACCGCAAGCGCGGCTGGCGGCAAGTGGTGCGAAAGTGGCAGCAAGCCGTTGCCCGTCCCCGCAAAAAGTTCTACCTTTGCCCATACAGAACTCTACAAACGGAAAAAGACAGATGATAAGCAAAGCACGCATAAAACTGATTCATGCTCTGGAAATGCGCAAGCACCGGCTGCGCGAGGGACTCTTTGTGGCCGAGGGGCCGCGACTGGTCAACGAGATGCTGCACTCGGTGGCTCCTGCCTACCTGGCTGCCACTCCCGAATGGCTGGCTGCCAACGGGCATCTGATGCCGAAGGGTTGCCCCACCGACGAGGTGAGCGACCAGGAGCTCAGGCAAGCAAGCCTGCTGAGAGCGCCCCAACAGGTGCTGGCCCTGTTCCATCTGCCCGAATACCGGCTGGATGCGTCGCTCCCGCAGGAGAACCTCTGCCTGGCTCTCGACGGCGTGCAGGACCCCGGCAATATGGGCACCATAGTGCGTATAGCCGACTGGTTTGGCATCGCCGACATCATCTGTTCGCACGAGACGGTGGATGTGTTCAACCCCAAGGCGGTACAGGCCACCATGGGTGCCTTGGCACGTGTGCGCGTACATTATACTGATTTGCCCGAGTTCATCCGCCAGTCGGGCGCTCCCACCTGGGGAACCCTGCTCGACGGGCAGGATATCTACTCGCAGCCATTGGGCTCCAACGGCCTCATCATCATGGGCAACGAGGGCAACGGCATCTCTGCCCAGGTGCGCCCATTGGTGACCCACAGGCTGCTCATCCCGTCGTTTCCGCCCGACAGGCCCACTACCGACAGCTTAAATGTGGCTATCGCCACCAGTATCGTCTGCGCGGAATTTCGTAGAAGACAGCAATAGGAGCAGGAATACCAGCAGTCCGTTGACCATCAGAAGTTCGTAACCGAAGCGGTAAGTGGTGTAGGTGCGCACCGCCCAGTCCATTGCGAAGCATACCACAGGCGACACCACGCAGGCAATAGGCACAAACCACGCACGAGGCTTGCGGCGTGTGAGCATGCCGAAAGCGAAGAGGCCGAGCAAGGGGCCGTAGGTGTAGCCGCACACGGTATAGACCGCATCTATCACACTACTGCTGCCCACAGCACGCACCACCAGGATGACCAGCAGGAGGCTGCAGGCTATACCGAAGTGGACCACACGCCTGAACCACACGCTATTGGGCTTTCGGGCCAGATCCACACAGAAGCAGGTGGTGAGACTTGTAAGGGCAGAATCGGCACTACTGAAGGCTGCCGCCACTATGCCAATGGTGAAGCAGGCCATGGAAGCCTGTCCGAGCAAACCGCTGGAGCAGAGTGTGGGCAGGAGTTCGTCACCCGCCGCCGGCACCTGCAGTCCCATCTGGGCACACATGAGAAACAGTATGCCGCCCAACATAAGGAAGAGCAGATTGACAGGCACGTAGAAGAGTCCGTTGAGACACATGTTCAACTGGCTCTGGCGAAGGGTCTTGCAGGTGAGGTTCTTCTGCATCATATCCTGGTCGAGGCCAGTCATGACGATGGGGATAAAGATGCCGCTCAGGAACTGCTTCCAGAAGTACTGACGCCCCTGGGGGTCTCCGAAGTCGAAGATACGGCTCATGGGGTCGCTCCACACACGGCTGCAGGCTTCGCCCAACGAGAGTCCCATCCCACGGCAGGCCTGCGTGATGATGAGCACCAGCGAGACGAGCAGCACGGTGGTCTGCAGACAGTCGGTCCACACGATGGTCTTGATGCCGCTGTACATCGTGTAGAGCCAGATGAGCAGGAGCACCAGAGCGGCCGTAGCAACAAAATTGACGCCCAACCCATCGAAGATGAAATGCTGGAGGATGCTGCACACCAGGTAGAGGCGGATGCTTGCTCCGGCCAACTTACTGAGGAAGAAGAAGCTGGCGCCCGTGATATAGCTCGACAGGCCAAGCCGCTTGTCGAGGTAGGTGTAGATGCTGGTGAGGTTCATGCGGTAATATACGGGCAGCAGGAAACACGCCACGAACACATAACCCAGGAAGAATCCCATGCACGTCTGCAGGTATGTAAACTGTGTGGCGCCTACCATACCCGGCACACTCACAAAGGTGACCCCGCTGATGCTGGCACCTATCATTCCGTAGGCCACAGCCCACCAGGGCGACTGCCGCCCGGCTCTGAAGAATGTGTCATTGTCTCCCTTGCCGCCCACAAGCCGCCCCACAAGCAGGAGCAGCAGGAAATAGGCGGCGGCCAAAGCGGCCAGTCCAGTTCCACTCATATTTGTTCCGTTCTTTTGGCAAGCCCGTGCAGCATGATTTCCGGCAGGCATCCCCACCCCGTCATGCATCCCGGCTCCCGTCGCCCAAGCGGGCAGGAAGCCTCACGGGACGTGCTCTTACGAAAATCCCCGAGGTGTGCCCCCGGGGACTTTCCCTATTGTTTGCTTTCTTTTGGTTTACTCTATCTCCATGCCTTCTGCCTCAGCCTCTTCGTCCTCGGCCTTTGCATTGGCCTCGGCGGCATAGCTGCTGTAGAAGGTATCATCGTTCTGGTCATCCTGGTCATCGGCGTTGCCGTCGCTCAGAGCCTCGTCGTCGGGCAGAGGATTGCCGTCTTCGTCGAAGCGTGCTTCAGGCACCACGAAGCGTATCTTGGCCACAGGATCCTTCTTCTTGGCGAATATGGCTTCGGTCCAAGTGCCGCGAGGTATCTCGAGCACATCGTATCCCTGGGCCACCTTCTTGGACAAGGTGCCGCCAGGAGTATGGATGCGGCTGGTGGGCAACTGGGTGGTGCTGATGTCGAAGCCCGTCTCTATCACATCGCGAATCTGCAGCGAGAGCGATTCCCAGCCGCTTCCGAAGTTGGCCTCCAGCAATGAGAGGAGCTCAGGAGCAGAGATATGGCGGATGTTCTCATAGCTGAGGTCGGAAATACGTGTGATGGACTTCCTGCGGATAGCCACCACACCACGTGCGGGATTGCAGTGGCATATCTTCACCCAGCCGCCGCTCTCGTACTTCTTCACGTCTCGGGGGTCGTCCACATTATAGTGAACCACCTCGAAAGCCAGTCTGATGATGTTGAGCAACTTGTCTTCGCTGATAGAGAAATCCTCCTCCTTGCGGTCACGCTCCCACAATTCTCCTATCTGATAGTCACTCAAGTCCCACACGTTGTTGGCATTCAGGTCCAGTATGGACTCCACCATGATGGGCTTCTTACCTGCTTCGCTGTTTCCGTTTGTCATAATCTATAATATGGTAAAGCGCGCTTGGGCGCATTTGTTTCGGCAGCAAAGGTAAGAAATAATTTCGCTCGTAAATGTTAACAAGACTTAAAGTTTCATCTCCGCATGCCTCTTCGTGGCACCACGAAGCAGACTGCGGCCCTCATTTCTTGGGCATAAGGGGGAAAAAGCGTACCTTTGCAAGCACGAAAAAAACGTGAAAGCATCATGCCGACAGTACTATATATCCACGGCTTTGCCTCGGCAGGCAGTTCGGGCACAGCCATTGTCATGCGCAACCTACTGTACTCTCATGGGGTGCAGGTAGTGAGTCCCGACGTTCCCACAAGCCCCCTCGAGGCACAGAAGATGCTGCAGGAGCTGGTGGGCCAGTTGCATCCCGACCTCATCGTGGCCACCAGCATGGGCGCAATGTATGCCGAGCAGCTGCACGGCATACCGCGCATACTGGTCAACCCATCGTTCCACATGTCACGCACACTCACGTTCCAAGGCCTGGGACGCAGGGAATTCCGCAACAAGCGAGAGGACGGAGCCAAGGACTTCAAGGTAGATAAGGAGATGATACAGGAGTTCAAGCAGGTGGAGAAAGACAACTTCCAGGCCATCACCTCGCAGGAGAAGCAGCTGGTATGGGGTATCTTCGGCACCCAGGACAAACTGGTGAACTGCCAGGCAGACTTCCGCAAGCATTACGGGACAGCACAGATGCAGCTCTTCGAGGGCGGGCATTATCTCAACGACCACGTGCTCAGCCACGAAGTGATGCCGCTGGTCAACAAGCTGCTCAACCTGTAGCACAAGCCTCTGAAGCAAGCTACAACGAACCGACAACAAGCAATTAAAGACAAAGATAAGATATGTTTGAAAACCTGAGTGAACGCCTCGAACGGTCGTTCAAGATACTGAAGGGTGAGGGTAAAATCACCGAGATAAACGTGGCAGAGACGCTCAAGGATGTGCGCAGAGCACTTCTCGACGCCGACGTGAACTATAAGGTGGCCAAGGCATTTACCGACACGGTGAAGCAGAAGGCGCTGGGACAGAACGTGCTTACTGCCGTGAAGCCGCAGCAACTGATGGTGAAGATAGTGCATGACGAGCTGGCCCTGCTGATGGGAGGCGAGACCACCGACATGAACATCAAGGGACATCCCGCCATCATCCTCATGGCCGGACTCAACGGTGCCGGTAAGACCACCATGAGCGGCAAGCTGGCCAAGATGCTGAAGGAGAAGCGCCAGATGAACCCATTGCTGGCCGCCTGCGATACCTTCCGCCCTGCTGCCATGGAGCAGCTGCGTGTGCTGGGTGAGCAGATAGGTGTGCCCGTCCACATCGAGCCGGAAGCCAAGGACCCCGTGCCTGTTGCACTCAACGCCATACAGGAGGCCAAGGCCAAAGGTCACGACGTGCTCATCATCGATACCGCCGGTCGCCAGGCCATCGATGAGGAACTCATGGAGCAGATCAAGCAGATAAAGGATGCCACACAGCCTGGTGAAATCCTCTTCGTGGTGGATGCCATGACCGGCCAGGACGCTGTGACAGCCGCCAAGGAGTTCAATGACAGGCTCGACTACACGGGCGTGGTACTCACCAAGCTCGACGGTGACACACGTGGTGGTGCCGCATTGAGCATACGTTCAGTAGTGAACAAGCCCATCAAGTTTGTAGGCACAGGCGAGAAGCTGGATGCCATTGACCCCTTCCACCCGGCACGTATGGCCGACCGCATACTGGGCATGGGCGATATCGTTTCGCTGGTAGAACGTGCCCAGGAGCAGTTTGACGAGGAAGAGGCAAAGCGTCTGCAGAAGAAGATACAGAAGAACCAGTTTGACTTCAACGACTTCTACAACCAGATACAGCAGATTAAGCGCATGGGCAATCTGAAGGATCTGGCCAGCATGATACCGGGAGTGGGCAAGGCGCTCAAGGATGTGGATATCGACGATAACGCCTTCAAGGGCATAGAAGCCATCATCCTGAGCATGACGCCTGCCGAACGCACAAAGCCCGAACTGCTCAACACCAGCCGGCGCAACCGCATAGCCAAGGGCTCGGGAACAAGCATCCAGGAGGTGAACAGGCTCATCAAGCAGTTCGACCAGACCCGCAAGATGATGAAGCTGGTGACCAACAACAGCAAGATGGCTCAGATGGCCCAGATGATGAAGGGCCGCATGCCTGGAATGTAAGCAAACCAAACAACACAACGCATAATACTGGAGGACAGGAGATGGAACTGATAGACGGAAAAGCCACTGCCGCTACCATCAAGGGCGAAATACGCCAGGAGGTGGAGGACAGACTGGCACAGGGGCTGCGCCGCCCGCATCTGGCCGCCATACTGGTAGGCCACGACGGAGGCAGCGAGACATATGTGAAGAACAAGGTGCTGGCATGCGAAGCGTGTGGATTCACGAGTACTCTCAAGAGATTTGAGGATGACATCACCGAGGAAGAGCTGCTGGCCGAGATAGACAGCCTCAACCGCGACCCCGAGGTGGATGGTTTCATCGTGCAGCTGCCGCTGCCCAAGCACATCAGCGAGCAGAAGGTAATAGAAGCCATCGACTATCGCAAGGACGTAGATGGCTTCCATCCCGTCAATGTGGGCCGCATGGCCATTGGCCTGCCTGCCTTCATCAGCGCCACTCCACGCGGCATCCTCGAGTTGCTCCGCCGCTATCACGTGCCCACTCAAGGACGCAAATGTGTCATCCTGGGCCGTAGCAACATCGTGGGAAAGCCTATGGCACAACTCATGATGCAAAAGTCCTACGGCGACAGCACCGTAACCGTGTGCCACAGCCATTCGGCCACCCTGAAGGAGGAATGCCTGCAGGCCGACATCATCATAGCAGCCATCGGCCGCCCGGGATTCCTCACAGCCGATATGGTCAAGCCGGGATCCACCGTGATAGACGTAGGTACCACCAGAGTGCCAGACGCATCGCGCAAGAGCGGCTTCCGCCTGTCGGGCGATGTGGATTTCGACAACGTGGCCCCTCTATGCTCGTTCATCACCCCTGTACCAGGTGGTGTTGGCCCCATGACCATCTGCATGCTCATGCTCAACACGCTGGCTGCAGCCAAGCACGAGTACTACGCCTGACGCAAGGCAGCTGCCTGCTCACTCCTGCCCGGCACCCTCGCCTCTGCCCCACAGCATCCTGCTGCCCGCCCCCAACTGAGGAGGAAGGAGCAATGGAGAAGAGAGGAACGGAAAAAGGAGCACAAGACACGACCAGGCAAAGCAGACAAACTCCCTCGCGCGCATATATTATAATAAGGAATGGATTTGGCCACACGCCATTTCCGTTCCTTATTCGTTTGAAGGGACAACCGATTTCTTTTACTGGAAAAACAGATTTCTTTTACTGGGAAAATAAATTTCGCTAACTGGGAAAATGGATTTCGTTTACTGGGAAAATAGATTTCATTAACTGGAAAAATGGATTTCATTTGAAGGAATAGCTGAGACGATTGGTGCCACCACCAAACCGAAACCCGATTCGGACCCAAGCGAAAAACACAAGAGAACAGCTTTTGCCATCCTGCAAGATTCCGTTCCGTTGCATCAAGAATACAATTGAACAACCAAAACAGGGCGATTGCCACGAAAACGCCAACTGATTCAGTATGGCTTTCACAATACTGACTACGGTTTCAGATTATGAAGAGAAAAAGCGTCCAGTAAAATCAGGGAAAGACAGAAGCAAGCTTACTTGGCAAAGTATCCTTGGATACTTGCCCGTTTATCCTTGGATACATTGCGAAGTATCCTTGGATACTTTTTCGGGGCAGTTTCGTGGCCGGAAGCAGCCATTTGACCAACTTGCCATCTGCAGCCCCTTTTCTCACCCGACGGAGCACGCTGCGATGCCCGACGGAGTGCGCTGCATCGGCCTGCGGAGCACGCTGCATCGGCCGTCGCACCGCCATGCCTTTCCCACCGATATGCTTTTCTGCTAAAAAGCCACCCTCTCGAACACTCATGCCTACCGTCTTTCCCAACACATGCCTTCACGCCGAACTATTGCGCAGAACACCCCTGAAGTGCGCAGACAGCACATAAAGAGACAGGAGAAGGGGTGCTGAGAGCGATTTTCCAAGGAAATTTGCAGAAAAACTTAGCCTCATGCTTGCACGGTCGGAATATTTGATGTACCTTTGCACTCGCAATCGAAAAGGAAGCGGCAACGCTCCTCGATACGCTTAGATGGTGACTATAGTTCAGTTGGTTAGAGCGTCAGATTGTGGTTCTGAATGTCGTGGGTTCGAGTCCCACTAGTCACCCCCAAGAGAATGCAACCTCGAAGCTTATTTGCTTCGGGGCTTTTCTTTTTTTCCTCCACCCCATTCCCCTTTCTGACGAAAGCCGTACCTTTGCGGTATGATCGACACAGAAGAGATTATCCACCGCCATTGCGCGGGAAACAGCGAACTGGAGCAACTGCTCCTCCAACACAGCAGAGACGTGGCACGAAGAGCGCTACAGGTGGCCGACCGCCATCCCGAACTGGGGCTGAACCGCGAGTTCCTCCAGGAAGCCGCCATGCTGCACGACATAGGCATCACGCTGGTGGATGCCCCCGGAATCCATTGCCACGGCACAGAACCCTACATCCGCCACGGACTCATGGGTGGCAAGATACTCCGCCAGGAAGGATTGCCCATGCATGCCAGAGTGGCCGAGCGCCACACGGGCACAGGCATCACACGCGAGGCAATAGAGAAGCAGGGGCTGCCGTTGCCGCCGGCCGACTACGTGCCCGAGACTCTGGAGGAACAGGTGGTGTGCTACGCCGACAAGTTCTTCAGCAAGAGCCACCCCGAGCACGAGAAAACCTTCGACGAAGCACTCCGAAGCCTGTGGAAATTCGGTCCGGAATGTGCCGCCACGATGGAGCGCTGGAGAGAGCAGTTTGACTGACGAGAGAGACGTTTCATAGTGATGGCATCTCTAAAAAACCATAATTCGCGCCACAGAGCAATGCTTTCTCGACTGAATTTCGTACTTTTGCAGTCTGTTTGAGAAAGCACATCTTGAAGACAAGAATACTGGCCTTAGCCATAGCCCTGTGTGCCCTTCTCCCCATGGCCTCTGCCTCTGTGGCAGGGATGATGTGGGAAGGCTCATCACACGCAGACACATTGAACACCATCCCCCAGCCCGATACGGTGCGCGGGAAGGCAGATTCTGTGTCCGCGCGGAAGGTTGTATCCCAGGCCGGAAAGCCCCAGGAGGGCGACACCACAGGCACCAAAGCTGCCGCCGACAGCATCCCCCAGCGCGCCTACACCATACTGCCCGACACCAGTCTGCGCGACTCTCTATATAAGGATACCGTGCGCAAGAGCAAGTCGGCACTGGAGGAGCCGGTGAGCTACTCGGCCAAGGACTCCATCACATTTGACTACACCAATTCACGCGCCCACCTCTTCGGCGGGAGCCAGGTGAATTACCAGAACCTGCAACTGACGGCCGATGACATCAGCCTCAGCCTGGACAGCAGCCTGGTGCATGCTTCGGGCCGCCCCGACAGCACGGGAGCCATACAGGGCAAACCGCTCTTCAAGCAGGGCGAAGACGAATACGAACCCGACCGCATCAGCTACAACTTCAAGACGCGCAAGGCATTCATCTCCAACGTATATACGCAGGAGGGCGAGGGCTTCATGCAGAGCCGCGAAGGCAAGCGCGACAGCTCGGGTGTGATGTACGTGCAGAACGGCAAATACACCACCTGTGATGCCGAGCACCCACACTTCTACGTGAGCCTGACCAGAGCGAAGATGCACCCCGGCAAGAACGTCATCTTCGGTCCTGCTTATCTGGTGGTCGAGGATGTCCCCCTGCCTCTGGCCATCCCCTATGGCTTCTTCCCCTTCAGCAGCAGCTACAAGAGCGGCTTCATCATGCCCACTTACGGCGACGAGACAACACGAGGATTCTATCTGCGCGACGGCGGATACTACTTTGCCATCAACGATAAGGTAGATCTGAAGGTACTGGGCGAGTTCTACACCAAAGGCTCGTGGGGACTCTCGGCACAAACCAACTACAAGAAGAGATACCGCTTCGGAGGCAACTTCTTCTTCAGCTACCAGAACACGAAGGAGGGTGAGAAGAACATGCCAGACTACAGCGTGAGCAAGAGCTTCAAGCTGACCTGGAGCCACAGGCAGGATGCCAAGGCCAACCCTACGCAGAGTTTCTCGGCCAGCGTGAACTTTGCCACAAGCAGTTATGAGCGCAACAACCTCACCAGCATGTACAACCCCGAGAGCTACACGCAGAGTACCCGCACCAGCAGTGTGTCATACAGCAAGACGTTCAGCAAGGTGGGACTCACGCTGAGCGGTACTTTCAACCTCAGCCAAAACATGCGCGACAGCAGCATATCGGTGACGCTGCCCACGCTCAGCATATCGCAGAGCCGCTTCAACCCCTTCAAGCGAAAGAAGGCGGCAGGCAAGGAGAGGTGGTACGAGAAGATAGCCATGAGCTACACAGGTACTCTGGCCAACAGCATAAACACCAAGGAGGACAAACTCTTCCACAGCAGTCTGGTCAAGGACTGGCGTAACGGAATGCGTCATCAGGTGCCCATCAGCGCTTCCTTCTCGGTGCTCAACTACATCAACGTGACTCCCAGCTTCACCTTCACCGACCGTATGTACACCCACAAGGTGGTGCAGGGATGGGACACAGACCGACAGGCTGTACAGCGCGACACCGTGTATGGCTTCTACAACGTGTACAACTACAACATGTCGATAAGCGCCAACACCAAGCTCTATGGCATGTACCGCCCCATGCCGTGGTTTGGAGGCAAGAAGATAGCAGCCATCCGACACGTCTTCACGCCCACCGTGAGCTTCAGCTATGCGCCCGACTTCAGCCAGTCGCGCTTTGGATTCTATGACTCATACGTGAAGACCGATGCCAACGGCAATGTGTCAACCGTCAGCTACTCGCCTTTCAGCGGCATGATGTACGGTACCGTGGGACAAGGCATGACGGGAAGTGTGACCATGGATGTGGCCAACAACATCGAGATGAAGGTTCGCACCGACAAGGACTCCACAGGATATCGCAAAATCAGCCTCATCGATGAGCTGGGAGGCTCGCTTAGCTACAACATGGCAGCCAAGCGCCGCCCCTGGAGCGACCTGAATCTGAGAGCGCGCATCAAGCTTACCAAGAAATATACATACTCGATGAACGCCGTCTTTGCCACCTATGCCTATGAGAAGGACGAGAACGGCAGAGTGTATGTAGGCGACCACACCGAATGGTCGAGGGGACGTTTCGGACGCTTCCAGGGTACTGCGCAGAACATCTCATACTCTATAAGCAATGAGACGTTCCGCAAACTCTTTGGCAAGAAACACCGCACCACCACCTCCGACGACGAACTGGACGAGGAGCTGGACGAGGAAGAAGAGACCGACCCGACCATGCAGAACGTAGATCCCGACCGCAAGAAAGGCAAGACGGGAGCCAATCAGGAGTCCAACGGAGACGTTGACGAGGACGGTTACCTCAAGTTCTCCCTGCCCTGGAGCATCAATATAGGATATGGTGTAACGATAAGGGAGAACACGCAGGGGCGCTTTAACGACAAGCGCATGCGCTATCCCTACAAGCTGAGCCACACGCTGAACTTCTCGGGCAACATACGTATCTCGGAGGGATGGAACATCAACTTCTCCTCGGGTTACGACTTCAACATGCACAAGTTAAGCATGACTACTGCATCACTCTCACGCGACCTCCATTGCTTCCAGATGTCTTGCAGCATGGTCATATCGCCCTACACAAGCTACAACTTCACCTTTGCCTGCAAGGCGGGAACGCTTGCCGACGCCCTCAAATGGAAGAAGCAGAGCTCCTACAGCAGCAACATCGACTGGTATTGATGCACCAGGCGCCCTTGGGAAGGGCGCTACGCAGAACAGACTGCCCGTTGGGGGGAAGGAACTTGACTGTTTGGGCTGAAAAAAGTGGCTGTCCGGATAGAACTCCCTAACTGCTCGGATTAAACTCTCTAACTGTTCGAATTGAACTCTCTAACTGTTCGGATTAAATTCCCCAGCTGTTCGGATTAAAATCCCCAGTTGTCCAGATTAAAGAGAGTAGCTGTTTAGGCAGAAGAATTTGGTGCGTTGGGCCAAAGGACTTGGCGCATTGGACAACAAACGACAAACGACTGACAATATCTGATTATGGAGAAAGAAGAGGAGAGGCAGCACGCCATCCCATACGAGGAATGCCCGCCCGAGCAGTTCTACGGGCGGCTTGAAGAGAGTCTGGCAGAAGGACTCAGCGAGCGGCAGAGGATGCTCATCATAGGCGAGGTGTTCCGTCAGAGCATCGACCAATACGTATCCCACGCCTCACTCACCTTCACGGGTCTGTTCTCCAAACTGGATTATATCATCAAGCAACGCGGCATCACAGCCGAGCACACCACGCTGCTCCACTTCACGCGCAAGGCTCTCAGGGAAATGGGATCGGAGCACGAACCCTCGGCCACCCAGTTGCGCAAGGACCTCCCACAGCATCTGCAGGCTGCCACTACGCTGGTGTTCCTCATCAGCGGTGCGGCTATTCCCCCCAAGCTGCAGTCCCACTTCCCCCGCAAAGCGCCCTCCGACCGCTGGAAAGGTTACGACCTGAGCCTCATCCGCTGCATTGTACGCACCGTGGATGAGCACATCATCGAGGCCGAGGAGGAGCAACACGCACAGCTGCTGAAGGTGTGCTACGACGAGCGCAACACCTTCCTGACCCGCAACGGCCAGGGTGACTGGAGCTATCTGGAGCAGATACTCACCCCCGGCACGCAGGTCAACCTGGTACGTGTACGCTTCCAGGATGACCTTTGCATGCCCGAGCTCATCATCTACGAGCCTGATTACCTGGTGAATGTGACCACGGTGGCATCCTGCTTTGAAACCTATGCCGAGTCGCCATTTGTGAGCCTCGTCAACCGTCTGAAGCCGCAGCCCAACACCGAGCATATCCATCTGGGAAACCTCACAGGGCAGTTTCTCGACGATACGATACACGGCAGGGAGGTTCCCTTTGCCGACAGCATGACCCAATTCTTCCAGCATCATGCGCTGGAGATGCTGGCTTGCGAGGGTCTGCAAACACGCCAGCAGGCCCACGCCTTCTATGAGAACGCACGCGCCCAACAGGCCAACATCAAGAAGCTGATAGGCCACGACCTGAAGGAGAGCATCGAGGGGTACGACGCACGGCGAGTCACCCTGGAGCCCACATTCTTCAGCGACGTGCTGGGCATACAGGGCCGACTGGACTTCCTGCACACCCACAAGGGCGAAGCAGTCATCATCGAGCAGAAGTCCGGCAAGGGAGACTTTATCCCACAGTCGTCTCCCAACTACAACCCTCTGGTGCCCAAACCTCAGGAGAAGCACCTGGTGCAGCTGTTGCTCTATCGTGCGCTGCTCGTATATGAGTTCCAGATGCACTCCGAAAGCCTCAAGCACATCCTCCTGCTCTACTCCAGATATGGCCGCGGACTGGTCTCCGTGGGACAAATGCCCTCGCTGATGCTGCGTGCCATACGCATGAGAAACCTGCTGGCATGGTGCGAAATCAACTATGCCAACGAGGGTTTCGGCATCCTGGCATCACTCACCCCCGAGCGGCTCAACCGCAAGCATGTGAGCGGCAAACTGTGGATGGTATATACACGGCCCGAACTGGAACGGCTGCTGCAGCCCATCCATCAAGCCTCTCCACTGGAGCTCGCCTACTACCTACGCTTCATGCAGTTCCTCGCCAAGGAGAAACTCCTGTCCAAGGTAGGCAGCAAGACCAAGGAAGACTCCGGCTTTGCAGCCAAATGGCTCTCCTCTCTGGAAGACAAGCGGGCGGCAGGAAGCATCTACGAAGGGCTGCTGCTCAAGGACTTCGAGCAGGACGGGCAAGCCGTGACCGGCCTCATGGCATGCTTCCCCGAGCAGACTTCGACCGACACCACAAACTTCCGTCGCGGCGATATCGTGCTGCTCTACCCTTATAAGAAAGACACCGAACCGCGTGCCTGCACGCAGATGGTGTGCCGGGCCAGCATAGCCGACATCACCCCCGAAGGCATAAGGCTGGTGCTGCGCAACGGACAGACCGACCCCAAGGTGTTTGCCAAAGGAGCCAACACACGCTGGGCCATCGAGCATGATCTGTTCGATTCATCGTCCGACACTCTGTGCTGCGGACTGCACCGATTCCTGTCGGCACCACCCGAGCGGCGTGCTCTGCTGCTCTCGCAAAGGGAGCCGCAGACCGACCCCAACCAGGTGCTCAAGGGTGACTATGGCAACTTCAACACCCTGGCTCTGCGTGCCAAACAGGCAAGCGAACTCTTTCTCATCATCGGTCCGCCGGGCACAGGAAAGACTTCCTTCGGCATGCTCAACCTGGTGAAGGAGCAACTGCAGGAGGAAGGGACGGATATCCTGCTGCTTTCCTACACCAACCGCGCCGTGGACGAGATGTGTGGCAAGTTGCTCGAAGAGGGCATCGACTTCCTGCGCATCGGCTCGGAACTCTCCTGCTCGCCCCTTTACCACGAGCATCTGCTGGCCAGCAAGGTGGCAGAATGCAGGCGTGCCGACCAGGTGCGGCAGGTGGTGATGGGCACCCGGGTGTTCTGCGGCACCACAGCCTCGCTGAACGCCTGCCCCTGGCTGTTCGCTCTCAAGCACTTCCATCTGGCCATCGTGGATGAAGCCTCGCAGATACTGGAGCCTCACATCATCGGTCTGCTCAGCATGCAAACCCAGGGAGTGGCCTCGATAGGCAAGGTGGTACTTATCGGCGACCACAAGCAGTTGCCCGCCGTGGTGCAGCAGACCGAGGAAGAAGCCAGCGTGACCGATGAGGGACTGCGCACCATCGGACTCACCGACTGTCGTCTGTCCCTCTTCGAGCGACTGCTCTCGCGCTTCCGCACAGCCGACGGCTACGACCCGCGCTTCGTGTATATGCTCACCCGCCAGGGCCGCATGCACAGCCAGATAGCCGACTTCCCCAGCCTGGCATTCTACTCCCACAAGCTGCAGCCCGTGCCTCTGCCCCACCAGACAGCCCCCCTGCAGACCACCACGAGCACCCACGGCATAGCCCGCATGCTCACCACCCACCGCCTGGCATTCGTATGCTCGGAACGCCCCACACAGATAGCATCGCCCAAGACCAACGATGTGGAAGCACGCATGATAGCCTCCATCGCCTACCAGGCCTACCTGCTCTGCGGCGACCACTTCGACACCGAGCAGAGCATAGGCATCATCGTACCCTACCGCAACCAGATTTCGGCCATCCGCAATGCCATTGACCAATACGGCATCAGCGAGCTGCACATTATCAGCATCGATACTGTGGAGCGATTCCAGGGCAGCCAGAGGGACTACATCATATATGGTTTCACCATCCAGCAACGCTGGCAGCTCAACTTCCTCAGCAGCAACACCTTCAAAGAGGAAGGGGCATGGATAGACCGCAAGCTCAACGTGGCCATGACCCGTGCACGGCTCCAACTCACCCTGGTGGGCAACCCGCAACTGCTGGTCCACAACACCACCTTCAGCCAACTGATGCAATACTCCCGCTCCCAGGGCGCTTTCCTGCAGGTGGATACCGAGCGCTTCTGCCGCGGAGACTTCGAAGTGCAGTCCAGGCCCGACGGCCTTTCTGCGGCACAAGAAGAGTGATGATGTTAAAAAGGATGAAGAATGTGGGCGCACACTTGGACAGCTTCACCAAAATATCTACCTTTGTCCTGTTAATTATCAAAGAAAGAGAAAAGAATGAACAAGAAGTTTGCAGCCTCAGCCCTTCTGCTGGCCGGGGCTATGCTGAGCATGGTGTCCTGCAACAAGGACAACTCCTTCCACGCCACATCAATCAACTACCCCTACACAGGCATCCTATATGCCGACCAGACTCTCGACTCTATTGTCTTCAGCACATCCGATGCCTGGAGCCTGAGCACTCCCTATGACTGGATTCACATACAGGGCAAAACACAAGGTACAATAAAGGAGGAGATGGCACTCGTCACATATACCAACAGGGTGCAGTTCGATGAGAACACCACCGACAGCACACGCATCGGCCACATCCAGCTCAATTCGTACTACACCCTGGCCGCTGCATACATCCAATACGGCTTCATCAACATCACCCACCCAGACTATAAGGTGGAGTCATTCTACGGCAACAGCAGGGTACCCACAAAGGTAAGCTTCACCATAGCCGACAGCGCCAACGTGAGCACCGACTCCATTTGCTTCATTGCCCAGAAGGACTGGAAGCTGGAAATCAAGAACGAGGGCGGCGACGCGTGGGTGGCTGCCAGCAAGACCCAAGGCAATGCCGGCAAGCAAAGCATCAGACTGAGCCTGACACAGAACCCCGGCACACAGAACCGCGAGACCAAGGCCATCCTGACCAGCGGCACGGTGAAGAACGAGATTACAATACGCCAGTTCGGCAAGCCCGAGAAGAAGGACTGACCCCACCAGCACACACCTACCGAGATGACAAGCGTATCACAGGGAATGCTCTTCGGCGATGACATGCAGGACAGCCGCTCTCCTCTGTCGGGGCGGGTGGTGTGCATGTTGGGCTCCTTCACGCAGAGCAATGCCGTCATGCAGCGCAAGTTGCGTGAGCAAGGAGCCGACTACAAGCCTTCCACACGCGTGAGCCGCAATGTGCACTACGTGCTGGTGGGACGAGGTGCGCCCCAGGACCAGATTGACTACCTTGCCACTCTGGCCTTCAACGGCTATCACCCGCGTGTGCTCACCCAGCAGGACTGGGATGCCATCATGCAGGGCCAGTGGGAGGAGTACCGCACACCGCTGCAGATAGAGAAGCACCTGCACCTCACCATACAGCACTACCTGAGTTCGCGAGTAGATTACGATGCACGCATGAACCCGCTCTACACCCACGAGCTGTTCGTGGCACCCGACACCGAAACGCCCCAGGAGGAGCTCTACCAACTGCTGGGCGACCGCGGGATATATGCCAACCCCTACATCGACGACAGCACCGATGTGCTGGTCATCTCGGAGCAGACACTCGAGCACCTGCGTGCAGGTGAGACCGACAGCGTACTACAGTCCATCGAGAAGACCTACAACGCCAGCCGCGCACAGCAGTACCGCTACGTGATGACCACCGAGCGCGAACTGATGGAGTGGCTTCGCAAGTGACGGGAAAGGCGTCGCCCGACGCGGCGAGCACATAACAGAGGAAGTGGGAACAGCCCAGTGCGGCGGTTCCCACTTCCTCGTTTTCTATCCCACACGTCCTTGACAAGAAACATCCACGCCCTCTGGCAGAAAAACGCAGCACGCTGCATACATCTACGCAGCGCGCTCCGCAGGCCAATGCAGAGCGCTGCATAAGCCATCGCACCGCCCTGCCTTTTCCCAAGCAGAATCTTGAGGGGAACAACGAGGAGGCTCAGGCCACCCCTCATTCACCCATGACTAAGGTCAAGAAGCCAGTTTCCCCGTCCAAGATTCCGAACTTGCAGCTACCCAAAAGCCCAATTCCTAATTCGAGATTCTGCATTCCTAATTACCTCGAAGCGGATTTCTTAATCCAAAATTCTTAATTCCTAATTACCTCGAAGTGGCTTCATTCCCCTATCCTGGCCAGGAACTCATCCTCGCTGACGATGCTGATGCCCAGCTTGGAAGCCTTTTCCAGTTTGGCCGGACCCATATTCTCGCCCGCCAGGATGAAGGACGTCTTGGCACTGATGCTGCCCACATTGCGCCCGCCATGCCGCTCGATGAGCGCCTTGTACTCGTCACGGCTGTGGTGGCGGAACACACCGCTGATGACCACACTCTGCCCCGCCAGCGTATCGCTGTGCGCCTCTTGCTCCTCCTGGGAAAGCTGCATCTGCAGTCCCGCCTCACCAAGCCGCTCCACGAAAGCACGGTTGCGCTCGTCGTGGAAGAAGGTGATGACGCTGCGGGCTATCACTTCGCCGATGCCGTTGATGGCAAGCAAGTCCTGGAGGGACGCATTGGCCACAGCCTGCATGCTGCCCAGGTTGCGTGCCAGAGACTTGGCCGCTATCTCGCCCACAAACCTGATGCCTATGGCAAAGAGCACCCGCTCGAAGGGTACTTGGCGGCTCTCGTCGATGCTCTGCAGGATGCGTCGCGCCATCTCGCGCCCTCCGCCCTCGATGGTGAGCAACTGTTCCTCGGTGAGGAAGTAGAGGTCAGAGGCATCGGAGATGAGTCCGCGCTGATAGAAGGCATCCACCGTCTCGGGGCCCAGCGAATTGATGTTCATCGCCTTGCGGCTGATGAAATGCTCCACACGGCCCAGGAGCAAGGGCGGGCACCCGCTGTCGTTGGGACAGTAATGCGCCGCCTCGCCCTCGTAGCGCACCAGCGGAGTGCCACACACAGGGCAGCGCGTGATGAAGGAGATGGCTCCAGGACGGTCGGGAGTGATGTTATCTACTATCTTGGGAATAATCTCTCCGCCCTTCTCCACCAGCACATGGTCACCCACATGCAGATGCAGCTGGGCCATCACATCGGCATTGTGCAGCGTGGCACGGCGCACCTGGGTTCCGGCCAGTTGCACGGGATCCATATTGGCCACCGGTGTCACGGCTCCCGTACGCCCTACCTGGAACACCACCTGCCGCAAGACTGTCTCCTCCTGCTCGGCCTTGAACTTATAGGCAATGGCCCAACGGGGACTCTTGGCCGTCATGCCCAGACTGCGCTGCTGTGCCAGGGAGTTGACCTTGAGCACTATGCCGTCGGTGGCCACGGGCAGGAACTTGCGCTCGGTGTCCCAATGGTCGATGTAGTCATAGATGTCCTGCAACGAACGGACCAGCTTCATGTGCTTGCTTATCTGGAATCCCCAGCTGCGGGCAGCCTGCAGATTGGCATAGTGGCTGTCGCCTGGGATGTCGTCGCCAAGCAGGTAATAGAGGTAGGCATCCAGCCCGCGCTGTGCCACGGTGCTGCTGTTCTTGCTCTTGAGAGTGCCGCTAGCGGCATTGCGCGGATTGGCAAAGAGCGGTTCACCGTCGCGCTCCCTTTCGGCATTGAGGCGGTTGAATGAGGCCCAAGGCATGAGCACCTCGCCCCTTATCTCGAACTCCTCGGGCCAGTCGGCGCCTGCGGGCAGGGCAAGAGGCACGCTGCGGATGGTGCGCACATTCTGTGTCACATCATCACCCTGCACGCCGTCACCACGTGTCACAGCGCGCACCAGCCGTCCCTGCTCGTAATGCAGGCTGATGCTCAGTCCGTCGAACTTCAGCTCGCAGCAAATTTCAAAGGGTTCGCCATGCAGCCCCTCACTCACACGCTGGTAGAACTCCGCCACTTCCTGGCGGTTATAGGTATTGGCCAGACTGAGCATGGGACGCTTGTGCACCACCGTCTGAAAGTCGTTGCTGAGGTCCGACCCCACTCGCTGAGTGGGGCTGTTGGGGTCGGCCAGCTCGGGATGCAACGCCTCCAGGTCCTGCAGGCGGTGCATCTTCATATCGAAATCCTGGTCGGAGATGACCGGTGCATTGAGCACATAATAGTTATAGTTGTGCCTGTGCAACTCCTCCCTCAAATTGAGTATCTCTTCCTTCTCGTTCATATCTTGCTTGTGACAGATTGATGATATTGCCACAAAATTAGGTATAAATTGCGATGGAAGAAGAATTGTCACAAGCCTTTTTTGGTCAAAAAAGACTTTTGTAGTACTTTTGCAGTACCATAAACAGAGCATCACACATGGCACAAAATAAATTCAAAGGACTGGGCATTGCCCTCATCACACCCTTCAAGGCAGACGGCACAATAGACTGGGAAGCCCTGGACCGGCTGGTGGAATACCAGCTGAAGAGCGGTGCTGATTACCTATGCATCATGGGTACCACAGCCGAGACACCCACACTCACGCCCGAAGAGAAGCGCATGCTGAAGCAGAGGCTGGTAGATAGAGTGGCCGGACGAGTGCCCTTGCTGATGGGCTGCGGAGGCAACTGCACAGCCAGCGTGGTGCGTGAGCTGAAGGAAGGAGACTGGAGCGGCATCGATGGCGTGCTGAGTGTATGCCCCTTCTACAACAAACCCTCACAGGAAGGACTGTTCCGCCACTTCTCGGCCATCGCCGAGGCAAGTCCCGTGAGCGTGGTACTCTACAACGTGCCAGGGCGCACCGGCGTGAACATGACCGCAGAGACCACCCTGCGACTGGCGCGCACCTATGACAATATCGTAGCAATCAAGGAGGCCAGCGGAAACATCACACAGATGGATGACATCATCAAGGACAAGCCCGCCAACTTCGATGTCATCAGCGGTGACGACGGCATCACCTTCCCCCTCATCACCCTTGGGGCCGTGGGAGTCATCAGCGTGATAGGCAACGCCCTACCCGCCGAGGTGAGCCGCATGGTGCGCCTGGCCCTGCGCGGAGAGTACAGTTCGTCGTTGAGCATACACCACAAGTTTACCGAGCTCTTCAAGCTCCTCTTTGTAGATGGCAACCCTGCAGGAGTAAAGGCCATGCTGCATGAAATGGGCATGATAGAGAATGTGCTGCGCCTGCCACTGGTGCCCACACGCCTCACCACCATGGAGCGCATCAGCCAGATAGTGAGAGAGCTGGGCTACTGAACACAGAAAAGAATTGATGATAAAATAGCGAAAGGGGCGGAGGAAGTTCATCTGTTGACTTCTCCCGCCCCTTTCATTGCAACCGGACGCGCCACTCCGGCCTCCCCTCTGCCCCTACGACAAGAGCCTTCCTTCCGCATTGGGAAGAAAGGCTCTCGCTGTTTCCTTGTATCCGAAAAGATGCCTCAGAAAGGCAGGTCGTCGTTTCCTGCAGCAGGAGCAGCACCCTGCATGGGCTGGCCGAAGCCAGCAGGCTGGGCGGGCTGAGCGGGCTGGCCAAAGGGAGGCATATCGGGGCTTTGTGCAGCATACCCAGCTGCAGCGCCCACAGGCTGGATGTTACGGTTCACACGGAATGCGCGAACAGAATTGAACCAGCGGCCATTGTATTCGCGGGCATCAATGTCGATAGAAACCTCCAGGCGCTCGCCCATCTGGATATTGAACTGCTTGATGCGGTCGTCACCGAACACCTCGAAGAATACCTTCTTGGGATACTGGTCCTCGGTCTCCAGTACATACTGTCCGCAAATCCACTCACTGCCGGTGCGTGAAGAGGTACCACGACGTGGCTCCAGCACCTGTATAATCTTTCCAACTATCTCCATGATTACTGTAATATTGGTTAAAAACGCACGCAAAGGTATTGAAAATTTCCGAGGAAGCGGATTTGTGCCGCCTTTTTTTTGCCACCTGCGGGAAAAGAAGTATTTTTGCCTATAATAAACAATAATGTAGATAATATGAATTTCAAGGTTTCGAGTTCCGCGCTATACAGCCGGCTGACACTGGCCAGCAAGGTATTGGCCAGCAAGAATGTGCTCCCCATACTGGACTGCTTCCTCTTCGACATCAAGGACGGCAACATCACAGTGACCGCCTCTGACGGTGACAAGTACTTCATCACCCAGGTGCCCGTAATAGAGCACGACGGTGACGCACGCTTCTGCATCTCGGCCAAGACCATCATGGACTCCATCAAGGAACTGGCCGAGCAGCCCCTCGCACTGGGCTTCAACCCCGACAACATGGCCATCATAGGCCGTCACAGCAGCGGTACATTCAACCTCTCGGGCATGGATGCCTCTGTATATCCTTTGCCCATAAGCCCCGAGGAGGGTTGCACCACACTCACGCTCCCCACCAAGGTGCTGCTCGACGGCATCAGCCGATGCCTCTTTGCCACAGCCAACGACCAGGTACGCGCGGCCATGAACGGTATCTATATGGACATCAAGCCCGACTGCATCGTGTTTGCCAGCACCGACAGCCGCAAACTGGTGAAGAGTACCAACAGCACCGTACAGAGCGGCATCACCGCTGGCATCATCATACACAAAAAGGTGGCAGGCATTCTGAAGGCCGTGATGTCGAAGGACGATGAGGATATCAGCCTGTCGTTTGACACCCAGAGAGCCGTACTGCGTACCGCTGACTTCACCCTGCATTTCCGACTGATTGAAGCCCGCTACCCCAACTATAACGCTGTGATACCCACCGACAACCCCTACAAGGTGGAGCTGGACCGTCTCTCACTGGTGGGCGCACTCAAGCGCACCAGCATCTTCTGCAGCCAGAGCACAGGCATGATAACGCTCGAGCTGGGCAACAACACGCTGAAGCTCAAGGGTGCCACCGACGACTACGGAGCCAGCGCAGAGGAGTATCTCACCTGCCAATACACGCAGCAGCCCATCAGCGTGAACTTTAGCTGCCACTTCCTGCTGGAGATAGCCAACATATTGGAGAGCGAGAGCGTGACACTCGAACTGGCTGCCGACGTGAGCCGTCCCGGCCTCATTCACCCATCGGTGGAGGATGAGAATGACAAGGTGCTGATGCTGCTGATGCCCATGAAGAGGGACCAGTAAGGCTGCGCACGACTACACACAAACAAAGAGAGGAGACTATCCGCAGAAATGAAACTGAATCTTAAGAGACCCATCATATTCTTCGACCTGGAGACCACAGGACTCGACATTGCCAAGGACCGCATTGTGGAGCTCTGCTACATACGTGTGGAACCCAACGGCAACGAGGAAGCACGCAGCATGCGCATCAATCCCGAGATGCACATTCCCGAGGTGGCAAGCAGCGTGCACGGCATCACCGACGATGACGTGAAGGACTGCCCCACGTTTGCCGACGTGGCACCACAGCTGGCCGCTACCTTTGAGGGATGCGACCTGGCCGGATTCAACAGCAACCGATTCGACCTCCCGCTGCTGGCCGAGGAGTTTATGAAGGCAGGTGTCAACATCGACCTGAGCCACGTGCAGGCCATTGATGTGCAGAACATTTACCACAAGCTGGAAAAGCGCACACTGGCTGCCGCCTACAAGTTCTACTGTGGACGTGACCTGGAAAACGCACACAGCGCACTGGCCGACACGCAAGCAACCTATGAGGTATTGCAGGCACAACTGGACCACTACCCCAATGACCTGCAGAACGATGTGGATTTCCTGGCAGAGTTCTCACGCATGAACCGCAACATCGACTTCGCCGGGCGCTTTGTGTATGACGAGAGCGGGAAGGAACTCATCAACTTCGGCAAATACAAGGGAAAGGCCATCAAGGACGTGCTGAGCCGCGACCCCGGCTACTACAGCTGGATTATGCAGGGCGACTTTACGCTTAACACCAAGCAAGTACTCACCAAACTCCGACTGAAGTATGCTGCAAGGTAAGCACATCGTACTGGGTATCACAGGCAGCATAGCCGCCTACAAGGCTTGCCTCATCATCCGTCTGCTCATCAAGCAGGGAGCTGAGGTGCAGGTGGTCATCACGCCGGCAGGCAGGGAATTCATCACTCCCATCACCCTGAGCACGCTCACACGCAAGCCGGTCATCTGCGACTTCTTCAACCACCAGGACGGTACCTGGAACTCACATGTGGATCTCGGGCTTTGGGCCGATGCTATGCTCATAGCACCCGCTACGGCAAGCACCATAGGAAAGATGGCACACGGAGTGGCCGACAATATGCTGATAACCACTTATCTGAGCATGAAGGCTCCTGTATTTATCGCGCCTGCCATGGATTTGGACATGTATGCACATCCAAGTACACAGGAGAACCTGCGGAAACTTGCCGCATGGGGCAACCACATCATCGAGCCTGGCACAGGTTTCCTGGCCAGTCAACTGGAAGGAAAGGGCCGCATGCAAGAGCCCGAGGAGATAGTGCGCGAGCTGGACGAACAGCTGTCACAGGACTGCAGCATGCAGGGCAAACGTGTGCTCATCACGGCTGGACCCACCTATGAGAAGCTTGATCCCGTGCGCTTCATCGGCAATTACAGCAGCGGCAAGATGGGCTTCGCACTGGCAGAGGAATGCGCACGACGTGGAGCGGAGGTACAACTGGTGAGCGGGCCAGTGTCGCTCGACACGCATCACCCACGCATCCAGCGCACCGATGTGGAGAGTGCCGAAGAGATGTATAAGGCTTGCACCGAGAGGTTTGCGCAGGCTGATGTGGCCATCCTATGCGCTGCAGTGGCCGACTTCACGCCCTCACAAGTGGCTGACAAGAAGATAAAGCGTGAGGGAGAACAGCTGGTGCTGCGACTCTCACCCACTCACGACATAGCCCGCAGCCTGGGAGAGATGAAGCACGAAGGGCAGATCATGGTGGGCTTCGCGCTGGAGACCAACGACGAGGAGGCGCATGCCAAAGACAAGCTCAAGCGCAAGAACCTGGATTTCATTGTGCTGAACAGTCTGCAGGACAAAGGTGCCGGCTTCCGCACAGACACCAACAAGGTGACGATACTGGACGCTGAGGGCAAGACTGAATTCCCATTGAAGAGCAAGAGGGAAGTGGCTGCCGACATTGTGAACCGCATTTGTACATTATTATCATGAGAAAGGGAACTGCCACTCTGCTGGCTGCAGCATGGATGCTCGGCGCATCGCTCTGCCCCGCACAGGGGCAAGAGCTCAATGCGCGAGTGAATATCAACCGCTCACAGGTCTCGAATACCAAGGGCGAAGTGTTTGATGCGCTGCAGAAGACAATGGCCGACTTCCTCAACAACCACAAGTGGACAGAGCTCACCTTCCGCGACAACGAGAAGATACAATGCACGTTCAACCTCACCGTCAGCACCTATAGCGACACAGACAACTCCTTTGTGTGCTCCCTGCTGCTCTCGAGCACCCGCCCCGTGTATGGCAGTTCTTACACCACCACAGGCTACTCGGTGAAGGACCCTCAGTTCACTTTCACCTTCAAGGAACACGACCAACTGGAGTTCAACATCAATAACATAGACAACAACCTGGTGGCTCTCCTGGCCTACTATGCCTATGTCATCATAGGTATGGATATGGATACCATGGCGCCCAAGGGCGGTACACCTTATCTGCAAACAGCAGAGCAGATAGTGCAAGCCGGCCAGGCACTGGACTTTCCAGGCTGGAAGGCTTTTGATGACAGCAAGAACCGCTTCGGACTGCTCAACGACTATATGGACGGGGCAATGGAGAGCATGAGGCAGTTTGAATACGTGTATCACCGCAAGGGACTCGACCGTATGGCCACTGCACCTGACAGCGCAAGGGCAGCCATTGCCGAGGGACTCGAACTGCTGCGCGAAGCACACCAGGCCAAAACGATGAGCCAGGTGCCTCAGTTGTTCACGGAATACAAGAGGGAAGAGCTTCTGAACATCTTCGCAGACAAGGGTACCAAGGAAGAGAGGGAGAAGGCTTATGAAATTCTCTTCGCTATCGACGCCTCGCAAAACGAGTCGTGGAAGAAACTGAAAAAGTAAACACAAACATGCTTACGCATCTCTGCATACGCAACTACGTACTTATTAAGGAACTGGACATCGATTGGCACGACGGTTTCTCCGTCATCACCGGCGAAACAGGAGCGGGAAAGAGCATCCTGCTGGGTGCCATCGGACTGCTCACAGGGCAGCGTGCCGACACGAAAAGCATCCTGCCAGGTGCCGCAAAGTGCACCATCGAAGGGACTTTCAGCCAAGCAGGAACCGAGCTGCAGACCTTTTGTGCCGAGCACGAACTGGACTGCGAGGATGGCGAATGCATCATCCGACGCGAACTGACAGCCACTGGCAAGAGCCGTTGTTTTGTCAACGACACACCTGTCACCGTGGCCGACTTGCGCTCGCTGGCCCATCTGCTGGCCGACATTCACTCCCAGCATCAGAATCTCTTGCTGGGCAAAGAGGATTTCCAGCTCACCGTGCTCGACACCGTAGCCCAAAACGGAAGCACAGTCAGCGAGTACCGAACATGCTTCAGAGCCTACCGCGAAGCACGATGCAAGCTGGACGAAGCACGCGAGCAAGCCAAAGCTGCCAAGGCCGAAGAGGACTACCTCACGTTCCAGTTGGGGCAGATAGAAGATCTGCAACTGAAAGAACATGAGGATGAAACACTCCATGAGGAGCAGCAGACACTGACGCATGCCGAAGAGATACGTGCATCACTCTATCAGGCTACGCAAATGCTCAATGGCGATGAAACCGGTGCATCGGTCATCGATGGGCTGAAAAGTGTAGCACAAACGCTGCAGGGAGCTGCCAGGATGTACCCTTCATTGGCTCCCTATACCGAGCGGCTGGAGAGCAGCATCATAGAACTCAAGGATATAGAGGCCGACTTGAGCTGCATGTCAGACCGTATCGACAGCAATCCAGAGCGACTCGAAGAGGTGACACAACGCCTTGACAGCATCTACACACTAGAACAGAAACATGCGGTGCGCAGCAGTGACGAGCTGCTGGAACTGGCCATCGAACTACAGAAGAAACTGGATGAGATAACCCACGGAGAAGAGCGTGTGAGCCAACTGGAGCAGCAGGCAAAAAACCTGCATGCCGATGCCACACGCCTGGCCAGCATGCTTACCAAGCAAAGACAGAAGGCTGCACGCGAGGTGGAAAAGCACATCACCGCCAGCCTCACCCAATTGGAAATGCCAGACAATAAGTTTGCCGTGCAGATGGAGACCACAGCTGACCTCACCGAGAGGGGAGCTGACAAGGTGACCTTTCTGTTCTCTGCCAACAAGAACATGCCGCCCCGTCCCATCGCCGAAGCAGCCAGCGGAGGCGAGATAGCGCGTGTGATGTTGGCACTGAAGGCACTCATGGGCATGCGGGCAGCACTTCCCACCATCATCTTCGATGAGATAGACACAGGCGTGAGCGGCCGTGTGGCCGATGCCATGGCTCGCCTCATGAGACAGATGAGCAGCACACAAGGCCAACAGGTGATAGCCATCACCCATCTGCCACAGATAGCCGCACAGGGGCACACGCACTATTATGTATATAAGGAGAACGCTGAGGAGCAGACCATCAGCCACATCCGCCAGCTGACCGACGAGGAGAGAATAACAGAAGTGGCGCACATGCTGAGCGGCACCAACCTCACCCAGGCAGCCATCGACAACGCTAAACAACTCTTAGGAAAATGACATACACACGACTCACGCTCATATTCACAGGCATCCTCTGTGCCTTCACCATCAGCGCGCAGCAGCCCAAGGGGCTCAAAAAACTGCGTGCAGCACAGGTTTCGGTACTGGCTTACACTGCAGGCGGAGAACTGCAGCAGGGACAAGGGACACTCATCTCGGAAGACGGCATCGTGGTTGCCCAGTACGATGTGATGAAAGGCGCCACACGAGCCACCGTGGTGGATATGGCCGGCAACGAGCATCAGGTGACCGAGATACTGGGAGCCAATGGTGCTTATAATATAGTAAGGATGCGCATGGAGCCAGGCAAGAAGAAAAACGCATACCTGACCATAGCCCCTCAGCAGCCGGCAGAGCAGGCACAGGTGTTCATCATGCCCAGCGAGAAAGCCGACAAGAATGTGCCATGCACCATCGACACAGTAACCCATGTGGAGGAGTTCGGAGACGGATTCAAGTATCTGACACTCACCCACGAGGCAGGCAAGCGACAGGCCAACAGCCCTGTGCTGGACCAGAGCGGTATGCTGATAGGCTTCGTGCAGATGGCCACCAAGGAAGGCCAGCCCTCATACGTAATAGATGCCAACTATGCCAACTCGCTCAAGGTGAAGACTATGGATGCAGGCAACAGCGACCTCAACAGCATTCACATACGCAAAGCATTGCCCGAGACAGAAGAGGATGCCATCAGCTTCATCTTCCTGACAGGCAAGAAGGATACGGCTATGTACATGGATTATGTGAATAGGTTTATCCAGTTGCACCCTGCCAACACCACCGGCTATACGCTCAAAGCGGAGCAGGAGGCCGAGTTGGGACAATACGCCCAGGCGGCTGCCACCTATGAGACAGCACTCAAGCAGGAGGGAACAAAGGCCGACGAACTGCATTACTCATGGTCGAAAGTCATCTACAACTTGAGCATGCATCCCGACTACAAGCAGTATGACAACTGGAATCTGGAGCGGGCGCTGAGTGAAGCACAGCAGGCTGCGGCCATTACCCCATTGCCCACCTACACCATGCAGCAGGCCAATTGCCTGTATGCCTTGAAGAAATACAATGAGGCCGGTGACAAGTTCCTGGAGCTCACCAAGACCAATATGCGCACTCCGCAACTATTCATGTATGCAGCCCAATGCAGGCAGAAGAGCCAGGCCGACTCAGCACAGGTGATAGCTCTGATGGACAGCGCGCTCAACTGCTACAGCAAGCCTTATCCCGTGGCTGCTGCCAACATCATCCTGCTGAGAGCCAAGACACTGGCCGGCAACGGCAATCTGCGTGAAGCCATCGCAGGCTACAATGACTTCGAGCACCTCTCGGGCAGCAATCTCACCGCCAACTTCTACTACGAGCGCGAGCAGATGGAGGTCAAGTGCCGCATGTACGCACCCGCTCTCAACGATATAGAGAAAGCCATCAAGCTTTCTCCGCGCGAGCCGCTCCTACATGCCGAAGCCGCTGCGCTCAACTACCGCGTGGGCCACAACGACCAGGCTGTCTCCTACGCCCGGCAAGCCATTGCTCTCGATGAGCAGTTTGCCGACGCACACCGCATTCTGGGCGTATGCCTGCTGGAGAATGGGGCAAAGGCCGAAGCCCGCAAACACCTGTTGAGAGCCAAGGAGCTGGGTGATGCACTGGCCGATGGCCTGCTGAAGAAGACAGAATGATCGGGCAGGTTGACTTATATATAAGGAATAGGAAACTGCTCAGCAAGGGCCGTCCCGTGCTGGTGGCCCTGAGTGGAGGAGCCGATTCGGTGGCACTCCTGTGCGTGCTGCACGAGTTGGGCTACAGCCTGCATGCTCTGCACTGCAACTTTCACCTGCGTGGCAAGGAGTCTGACCGCGACGAATCCTTTGTTACCCGATTGTGCCGGAAACTCAATGTCACTCTCTCGGTAAAGCATTTCGACACCCGCGAATTTGCCCTGCTGCACCACATGAGCATCGAGATGGCGGCACGCGAACTGCGCTATGGGTGGTTCAAAAGCCAAATCCAAGAGACTGGAGCACAGGGTATTGCCGTAGCTCATCATCGCGACGACCAGGCAGAAACCCTTCTGCTCAACCTCCTGCGCGGAACTGGTCTGCGCGGAATGGCAGGCATGTGGAGCCAGCGCGAGGGAGTCATCCGCCCCCTGTTGTGTGTTGGCCGCCAGGACATCCTGCACTATCTGTCGTCTATCAACCAGGACTTTGTGACCGACAGCACCAATCTGGAGCGCGATGCTGTGCGCAACCGCATCCGGCTGGACGTGCTGCCCCTGCTCCAGAGCATCAATCCGCAAGCCACCACAGCCATCTCCCAGTTTGCCTCCATCATGCAGGGCAGTCTGCCCTACTACCACAAGGGCATCAGGCAAACCATGGACGAGCACGATATCACCACACAGCAGTTTGGCCGTCAGTGGCTTACAGGTACTCCCGAAGCCGACATCCTGCTGCACGAATGGCTTCGTCCCATGCACTTCAACGCCACTCAGCAGGCCGAGATGATGGCTTCGGGACAGAGCACAAGCGGGCGCATCTGGGAAAGCGACACCCACCGCGTGCTGCTCGACCGTACCTGCCTGGTGGCCGAAGCCAAATGTGAGGCGGCATTGATGCCCGTCATTGAGCAGGATATAGTGGATGCCATGCAGCCTGCAGATGCCAGCACGGCCTATTTCGATGCCGAGCTGCTCAAGATGCCCCTGCATATACGGCGTGCAGAGACAGGTGACAGGATGGTCCCCTTCGGCATGAAAGGCTGGAAACTGGTGAGTGACATGATGACCGACAAGAAGTTCAACCGCTTCCAAAAGGAGCGTCAGTGCGTGGTGCAGAGTGGTGACGACATCATATGGCTGGTGGGCGTGCGCTCCGACAACCGTTTTCGCGTGACCGAACACACCACACGCATCCTGCGCCTGAGAGTATCGGCCTCCCAATGATGGAAGTTGCATAGAAAAAGCCTCCTGGATGGCCAACCAGCAGGCATGCAGTGGGTTTTATAGGGAAATTCACCGAGAAATGTGGGACAAAACACCATGATAAACGAAAAAAAACATAACTTTGCAATATTAAACACGATTAGACCAATAAACTATGAGTATAATCAGATGCCCCGAGTGCTCTCAGAGAGTATCTTCATTGGCTGGAACATGCCCACATTGCGGTGTATCTATACGCGGAAATATCAGGCAGTGTCCCCACTGCAACGAATATGTGATGAAATCGGCTACGGTTTGCCCCCACTGCTCCACCCCACTGGAGCCCATGCAGGAACCCGTGGCCAATGCTTCTGCGGCCATTACCCCAAACGGACCAAGCACACAGCCCAATAGCCCGAAGCCCAAGAAGAAAGGCCGTGGATGGCGCATCGCGGGCATCATTTTCCTGCTTCTGTTGCTCGGTGCAGCAGGCGCCGGCGGCTATTATTATCTGCAGATACTGCAGGAGCAGCAGCGCGAGGAGGAGCGGTATGCCAGCCTGCTCACGCTCACCGATCCCGAGTACTTCCAGCAGTTCCTCACTGATTTCCCCCAGAGCAGCCACTGCGACGACGTGCGCCGGCGCATGAAATCGCTCCTGCAGGAGAATGACGACTGGAAGGCAATGCTCAATGGGTTGTCGCGCAACAGCGTCACACAGTTTATGGAGAAGCATCCGCAGTCGGCCCGACGCTGCATCTGCGAGAACATGCTGGACTCCATTGACTGGGCTGACGCCGTCAAGGAGGAGACACCAGAGGCCATCGACCGCTATCTGAGCCTGCACCCCGAGGGGCAGCACATAACTGAAGCGGCCAGCACAAAGAACGACCTGGCCAAGAGGAAGATAACTGCCGAAGACAAGGCACTGGTGCGCGGAGCATTGGAGACCTTCCTCAACAACGGAATGGGCAAGCAGGATACCACCGCCATCAGGCAGTGTTGCGCCAGCGAGATGGAGTCGTTCTGCGGCACACAGCATGCCACTCCTGCCCAGATAGCCGACTATGCACGCAAGAAGATGGCAAAGGACGTGATAGGGTTGCACTATCTCACGGGGGCCGATATGAACATCCGGCGCCAGAGCATGCCCGACTCGTCACTGGGTTATGCTGTGGAGTTCACCATCGATGAGACAATGGCACGTAAAGACCCCACACAGAACAGCGCCCGCCACTACCGCGCATCGGCACTGCTCAATGCAGAGCGAAAGATTGTGAAACTCAATATCAAATAAACTGTGACCGAAGACAATATCCATAAGAGAATACTCAAGCTCACCCTGCCTGCCATCATCAGCAACATCAGCGTACCGCTGCTGGGAGTGGTGGATAGCACCATCGTGGGCCACATGGGAAGCTCTGTGTTTATCGGCACAGTGGCTCTGGGTACCACCATCTTCAATATGATGTACTGGCTGATGGGCTTCCTGCGCATGGGCACCACCGGGCTGGTGGCCCAGGCACATGGTCAGGAAGACCAGGAACGCATGAAGACCGTCCTGCGCAAGGCTCTGCAGGCGGGCTGCATCATCAGTGCGGCGATGGTGATACTGCAATGGCCGCTCTTCGAGATAGCCACACGCATCATGCATCCCGATGCTGACACTCTGCCCCAACTGCACATCTACTTCAGCATATGCATATGGGGAGCACCTGCCGTACTGGGACAGTATTGCTTCAACGGCTGGTTCATAGGAGCACAGGATACACGTTCGCCCATGTTTGTGGCACTCTTCCAGAATCTGGTGAACATCCTGCTGAGCCTCTTCCTGGTGTATGGGATGGGATGGAAGATGGAGGGAGTGGCCACTGGCACTCTGGTGGCCCAATGGTCGGGACTGGCTCTGTGCCTGATATTCATGCGCCATCATCGTGCCAACCGCCCCACTACAGCTGCCCGCGAGAGCACCCCTGTACGCTGGCGGGAGTTTCTGGCCGTCAACCGCGACCTGTTTCTGCGCACACTCTGTCTGGTGTGTGTGACCGTATTTTTCGTGCGTGCAGGCAGCATGCAGGGCAGCGACATTCTGGCAGCCAACGCGCTGCTGATGCAGCTCTTCATCCTCTTCTCCTACATCACCGACGGTCTGGCCAATGCCGGAGAAGCACTGAGCGGCAAATACACCGGCGCTCACGACCGTCAGGGACTCACCCAGTGCATCCTGGCTCTCTTCCTGTGGGGAGGCAGCATCTCTGCTGTCTTCACGCTGGCATACATCTTCGGCGGTGAATGGATCATCTGCTTCTTCACCGACATCCCCCGTGTGCAGTATCTGGCATCACTCTTCCTGCCTTGGGTATATCTGATTCCCATCGTAGCGCTTCAGGCTATGGTGTGGGACGGAGTGTTCATCGGCATGACTTATACACGCGGTATGCTGTTTGCCACAGTGGGCGGTGCTGCCGTGTTCTTCGCTACATATCTGTACACCAAGGAATTTCTGGGCAATGACGCACTGTGGATGGCTTTCCTCAGCTACCTCTTCACACGAGGCATCATACAGACTTTGCTCGCAACTCATAAACTTCGTTTCTCATGAACTGGACTGGTATCATCATAGGCGTCGCCTCATTTCTCACCATCGGGCTCTTTCATCCCCTGGTCATCAAGGCCGAATATCATCTGGGCCGCAAGTGCTGGTGGGCATTCCTGCTGGCAGGTATATTGTTTTGCGCTGCCAGCCTGTGGTGCCACAACGATGTGCTGAGCATCATACTGGGAGTAGTGGCCTTCTCGTGCTTCTGGAGCATAGGGGAGATTTTCGCCCAGCATAAGCGCGTGCAGAAGGGATGGTTTCCCATGAACCCCAAGCGCAAGGCCGACTACGAGAAGTGACCCCAGAGCGGCTCTGAAGTATTTTCCCTTGAAAAAAACAGCCATTTGCTTGGTAAAACGAGCGCGCTTGCATAACTTTGCACAAGATTTTGTAAGATAGAACGCCGGCTGATGAAAATGGACATCAAGCATCTTCGACTCACAGCCCTTGCCCTCCTGATGGGTCTTCTGGCTGTATTTACATGGGCAAACGAACCCGTTTGTCCTGCGGAGCATGCTGTACCTTTGACTCAGGCTGCCGCAGCTTCTCTTCTCGATGAGCCGTCTGCGCAGGCTGCCACAGCTGCCGAGCGTCACATGCTGGCACATCCTGCACAGGGGGTGCAACTGAACCCTATCGGGCAGGTAAACAATCCTGCCACTGGACAAATCCGCCCCAGCCGACGCATAGGAGGAGGCAGCACACCACTTGGCATAGCCCATCCTGCTTTGCCACGAGGCATCTCTCATCTTATCCGGTCACACTTCACGCTGGCATACACTGGCGTGGCTTTCATATCGCCCAGGGCTTGCGACTACTACATATTTGCCCTGCGCCGCATTCTGGAGTAGCCGCTTTCTCCCCCTTTCCAACCTTAACGGAAGACTTCATCTGCCCATACAGTCCGCTCAGAACACACCGGGCGGCATTGCATAGCACACTTGTGTGACGCAGATGCCTGTCTGCCATCATGCGTGAGAACTGCCCCAGGAGGAAGCTACACAAGTATCTCATGCCCACATATTTCACTCAATTACAAAACAATATGGACAAGAGTTCCACACAAGTGCTTCTGTCCCAACAAACACATCATTATGAAAGAATTCACAAAATATACCGACATCGAGAGACTCTACACATCTGCCCCCTACATCAAACAGCTGCACGACCACAAGCACAAGGCCAAAGCCGCTGTGGTGATAATTCTCGGGGTAATGATAATGGCGCTGCCCGCAGTGATTGACATGCACAGCGAGGCTATCTCCATCACTCTGCCCACTGTGGGACTGCTGCTGGCACTGGCAGGCGTAGCATTATGCGTCAAGAGCACACGCCAACTCATCTACACGCCCAATGGGCAAACGCTCATCCAGGGAGCTGCCACCTACGATCTCGCATGCTGTCCAGCCCTGCGCAGCATCATGGAGGAAGGTCCGTCGGCAGTAAGCCGAGGCGACATGCGCACCGACCCCAACGGTGGCATACGAGTGGAGTATCTCGTGAGTGCTGACCATCAGGTGCTGGCCATAGAGGCCAAACGGTTTGACAATCTGATGTGGCTCCCGCTCGCGCCTAACGTGATTCTCTTCACCGATGAGGAAGCACAACAAGCCATCAAGGCCCTCAGCATCGATCAAGCCAACTGACCCACTCACCTCATCCACCATCAAGCCCAGGCTCATCGCCTGGGCTTTTCCGTTTCCTCATACAGCACAGCCGGCATCATCCACCGTCGCTCCCATCACCCCTCTTCCCCCTCTCTGCAAGAGCCACTCAATGCTCCCCCATCGCACACACCGCGCAACTCTATTCTCCACAATATTTTCAAGAAGTATAGACTAAAGCAAACATCCTGAGTTAGACGTCATATGGTAAAAGACACAAAACAAGCCATAAGGCATCCTGCATATATCACGATAATAGGATTTCTTTAATGAGTCACAAAAAGAAAAAGTCCAAGCCAAGACAATGGCCAGACAAAGGAAGAAAAACAGGAGTAGTACTCCATTCGCGATAGAAGATATACTTCATCAGTGATAGGAGATATACTTCATTGGCAAAGTAAGTAGTACTGCATAAAGTCTGCCCTTAATAATCACTAATGGAACATCCCTCCAGAGAGCCGAAAAGACACTCAGTATTACGAAGCAAGGTTACTTGGCAAAGTATCCTTGGATACTTGCCCGTTTATCCTTGGATAAATTGCGAAGTATCCAAGGATACTTTTTCGGGGCAGTTTTGACGGTCAGGAGCTGGAGTTTGCATTACTGACGTGGGATGTTCTCTTTCTTGAAGTTTGTTTCGCACAAATCCTTCTCCAGCTCACTGGCGCCTACTATATCCTTCAACTTGTTCGTTTGAAAGATGTAGCCTTATATGCCTTGCACTGATGTACCATACAACCATTCTCATTCATAGCCTCCCTTCTTCTTAGGTTAAGAAAACGCTTATCATGCACTCTCTGTACAAGATTCTACATTTTCATGTTGTAAATTTACATCATTTTGCAACAGGGAATTTTCGTTTTATGTTAAACTATATTATATGAACTACACTGAACCATAAAATGGAACACGATTATGGCATTCGGCCTGTTTATCTCCCGCCATATATGCATCATGCACCAGCCCCCTCAGAAGTTCTCTCCGCTTTTCTGCATCAAGGGCCTGACAATCTGCTTTAATCAAACAATTCGTTACCGAAGCGGGCGCGAAGGTTTTTCTTTATAGAGGCTTTGAGCTTATTGCATCCTTTGAAAGCGTGTCGGCCTATTTGCGTTACTGAAGTGGGGATCTCCACTGTGGTGAGACGGTAGCATCCATAGAACGCGCTTTCACCTATACTGGTCACACTGGAAGGGATTGCCACGGAAAACGCCTGCGGACATACATTTCCTGCCCCAGGAGTCTGTCATGCCAACCAAAGGGAATAAAGATATTCCCCGTAGCCCATGGAGAGAGAAACTTATGCCGTCTCGCCAGAAATCCAAGAAACGCTTGGAAATGAAGGGAAGAAAGAGGGAGAAAAAGAAAAGGAGCACAGCCTGATGACAGACTATGCTCCTCTGTTTGTTATAAAGAACCGGGGAATGATGTTCCCTGCTCCTTACTTCACCTTAGCTACGATGGCCTTGAATGCCTCGGGGTGATTGACAGCGAGGTCAGCAAGAACCTTGCGGTTGATCTCGATGCCACCCTTGTGCAGCAGACCCATCAACTGAGAGTAGCTCAGACCCTCGAGGCGGGCAGCAGCGTTGATACGCTGGATCCAGAGAGCGCGGAAGTTGCGCTTCTTGTTACGGCGGTCACGGAAGGCGTAGGTGAGACCCTTCTCCCAAGTGTTCTTGGCAACGGTCCATACGTTCTTGCGGGCACCAAAATAACCTCTGGTCAGACCCAGGATTTTCTTTCTCTTAGCTCTTGAAGCTACATGATTAACTGATCTTGGCATAATTTTTCTTTTTTGAAAGCCAGCGCCGTCTATCGTTGGACGAACTTCGTGCTGGACATCCGGTTAAATACTTAAGTGAAAACTATATCTTGGCCTATGAATGACGATTAGCGCTTGCAGAGGAGGTCGCGAACCTGCTTCATGTTCTCAGTGACAACGATGTCGCTGTGATCCAGGTTGCGCTTCTGCTTCTTGGTCTTCTTGGTCAGGATGTGGCTGTGGTATGCGTGATGACGCTTTACCTTGCCTGTACCGGTGAATGAGAATCTCTTCTTAGCACCAGAATTAGTCTTAACTTTTGGCATAATTGTTTTTTGTTTATTTATTGTTTAATTTCAGGCGTGGCAACGCATATACCAGGCGTTACGCACTACCCTTTTCTTTCTGTCCTACTGAACTTCACCCCATTTCTGAGGATTGTTGTTCAGTCGTCGAAGTCCTCACCTTCCACCTTCGGGCCAGTGTATTCCTTGCGGGCCTTCTGCTGTGGAGCCTTCTTCTCACGTGGAGTTTCGTCGGCGGGCTTCTCATTTAACGTTGATTCGAGCACCTTCTTGGGAGCCTGGGGCTGCTTCTTGGGAGCGATGAACATAATCATGCGCTTTCCCTCGAGCTGAGGCATCTGCTCCACCTTTCCGTATTCTTCCAGATCGGCTGCAAAGCGCAGGAGCAATACCTCACCCTGTTCCTTGAATAGGATGCTTCGTCCCTTGAAGAAGACGAACGCCTTCACCTTGTCACCATCAGAGAGGAAGCCCTTGGCGTGCTTCAACTTGAACTCGTAGTCATGGTCGTCGGTCTGTGGTCCGAAACGTATTTCCTTCACATCCACCTTCACCTGCTTGGCCTTCATCTCCTTCTGATGCTTCTTCTGCTGATAGAGGAACTTGCTGTAGTCTATCAACCTGCACACAGGAGGCTGTGCGTTGGGAGATATCTCCACCAAGTCCACCCCCTTCTGCTCTGCCAGATGGAGAGCGTTACGTGTGGGCATTACAGAGGATTCGATGCCATCACCTACGATGCGTACCTCACGTACACGAATCTGTTCGTTTACCCGATACTGCTGCTTTGCGTTGTCTTTCTTCATTAAAAACGTTAAAATCGGTGCAAAATTAATACTTTTCCGTCATACGGCGCACCTCTTCGTTGATTTTCTTTGAAAAATCTTCGAATTTCACCGTACCTTGCTCGCCTCCGCCCTGCTGACGGTAGCTTACGAGGCCTTCAGCAGCCTCCTTTTCGCCTACAATCACCATATAAGGCACATGCTTGAGCTCAGTGTCACGGATCTTGCGTCCTATCTTCTCGCTGCGGTCATCGATGTAGGAGCGTACATCGTGCTGGTCGAAGTACTCCTTCACCTCCTTGGCGTAGTCGTTGAACTTCTCTGAGATGGGGAGAATAGCCACCTGATCGGGTGTGAGCCACAGAGGGAACTTGCCGGCAGTGTGCTCGATGAGCACAGCCACGAAGCGCTCCATGGAGCCGAAGGGTGCACGGTGGATCATCACAGGACGGTGCTTCTGGTTGTCCTCACCCACATATTCGAGCTGGAAGCGCTGTGGCAACTGGTAGTCAACCTGGATGGTACCCAACTGCCAGCGGCGTCCGATGGCATCCTTCACCATAAAGTCAAGCTTGGGACCATAGAAAGCAGCCTCACCAAGTTCCGTGCGGGCCTTCATGCCCTTCTCCTTACAAGCGTCGATGATAGCCTGCTCGGCTGTTTTCCAATCCTCGTCGCTTCCGATATACTTCTCGGTATTCTTGGGATCACGCAGTGAAATCTGCACCTCAACATTCTCCTCGGTGAAGTTGAAGATCCAGAACACGTGCTGGATGATCTCCATCACCTTGATGAACTCGTCCTTCACCTGGTCGGGACGACAGAAGATGTGGGCATCATCCTGAGTGAAGCAGCGCACACGGGTCAGTCCGTGCAGCTCGCCACTCTGCTCATAGCGATACACAGTACCGAACTCTGCGCAGCGGAAAGGCAGCTCTTTGTATGAGCGGGGACGATAGGCAAACACCTCGCAGTGGTGAGGGCAGTTCATGGGCTTCAGCATATACTCCTCATCCTCCTCGGGTGTATGGATAGGCTGGAAGCTGTCCTTGCCGTAGTGATCCCAGTGACCGGATGTCACATACAGGCTCTTGCCGCCGATATTGGGGGTGATAACCTCCTGGTAGCCGTATGACTTCTGAATCTTGCGAAGCATATCCTGCAGGCGCAGGCGCAGTTCGGTACCCTTGGGCAACCATATGGGCAGACCCTTACCCACGCGCTCTGAGAACATGAAGAGCTCCATCTCCTTGCCTATCTTGCGGTGGTCACGCTTCTTGGCCTCCTCTATCATAGCCAGATACTCGGTGAGCATCTTCTGCTTGGGGAATGAAACGCCATAGATGCGCTGCATCTGGTCCTTGGTAGCATCGCCGCGCCAGAAGGCTCCAGCCACGCTCATCAGCTTGACAGCCTTGATGATGCCTGTCGAAAGGATGTGGGGACCCTTGCAGAGGTCGGTGAAGTTGCCCTGCGTATATGTGGTGATGGTGCCATCCTCCAGATCCTGTTCGATGTGCTCCACCTTATAAATCTGTCCTGCAGCCTGGAACTGTGCAATGCAGTCTGCCTTGCTCACCTCCTGGCGCACTACTGCCTCGTTCTTGCGAGCCAACTCGATCATCTTGTCCTCGATGGTCTTGAAGTCACCCTCGCTTATCTGCTTGCCGTCGGGCAGCAGCACGTCGTAGAAGAAACCATTCTCTACCGCAGGACCAAAACCGAACTGGATGCCGGGATAGAGTTCCTGCAGAGCCTCGGCCAGCAGGTGGGCGCTGGTGTGCCAGAAGGCATGCTTGCCCTGCTCATCGTCAAACTTGTAGAGGTTGATGGTAGCATCTTCGTTGATGGGGCGGTTCAACTCGGTAGTCTCACCGTTCACTCCACACGCCACCACATCCTGTGCCAGGCGCTGTGAGATACTTTCTGCTATCTGCAGTCCAGTCACTCCTGCCTCGTACTCGCGTACAGACCCATCGGGGAAAGTTATCTTTATCATGATGTATGTGTTATTTATTCCTTATATATCCCATTGTTCGGGAATGCAAAATTACTCCTTTTTAATGAAAGGAGTGTTGATAATGAAAAGTTTTTGCCTTTCTCCATCACTTTTTGTGCGTTGAGTAATGCTTGATAAGGCTATATGCCGTGTAAAGACCCAATTCTCCTGCCTGGCTGAGGTCGGTGAGTCCCTGTTCGACATGCCCGGCCAGGATGTGTGCCACACCACGGCTGTAATAGGCGTCGGGAAACTTGCTGTCCAGTGCCAGCGCCTTGTCGAAGAGGCTGATGGCTCCAGAGTAGTCCGACAGCTGCACCATCAGACAGGCGGCATTATAGAGCAGATAGGGCGAGTCGGCATGCTGCTCCAGCGCGCGGTTGTAGTCCTGCTGCACCATGAGATAGCCCAGACGCAGGTCAGAAGCCGATGCTGTAGTCTGCGACACCTCAAGTTGGGCAAAGCGGCATTGCGCTCTGAGCATCAGTCCCACCAGCGAGGCGGGTTCCTGCTGCAGGTAATCGTTCATGTCGGCAATGGCATTCTCGAAATCACGCACGTGATAATAGTCGAGCGCCCGGCGCAGGAGAAGTGCCCTGTCATGCGGCTTCTCCTCCAGAGCGTCCGTAGCCTCGGCGATTGACTTCATGTGCTGCTCGCTCTGTGTGGCATCCATTCCGCTCTCGCTGTTGGTGAGATAGAGCGTAGAGGGAAGCACGTGGCGGCTATTGAGATTCTCCACATCCTGGCTGTAGGGGACGTACATCTTTATCTCCGACTTCTGCGGATGATAGGAGAGCACGTATATCGGCTCCACCCTCAGGTCAGTCTGACGGTTCTGTACATGCCCACGGTAATCGCTTGCGTACTCGTTTTCCTGCTGCTGCACATCCTCCTCCACCAGTTTGTCATAGTCCTCGATGGCGTGCTCGCTCTTCTTTCTTGTCTTCTTGTCTTTCTTGTAGGTTCCCTGTGCCACCTGCATACGTGCCTTGAGCAGGGCAAACTCATCGCGCTCGGCACCATACACATCTCCCACCTTCCTGCGGATGGCAGCCCGCTTGCGGTAGCCGTCCCAGAACTGGGGATAATCGCGTATGACGGCACTGATGTCCCTGATGGCGCCCTTGTAGTCGCCTACATTATCGAGCAGAAGTGCGCGGTTATAGAGCGCAATGGTATTGTCGGGCTCTATCTTGAGTACAAAGTTGAAGTCCTCAATGGCCAGATTGTCCTCCCCCACGCTTGCCCGGAGCAGTCCACGGTTGAAGTGTCCGAGATAGTTGTTGGGCTCGATGTCCAGCGCAGCGTCATAATCCGACATGGCACCCCGCAAGTTGTCCTGATAATAGCGTGCCAGAGCACGGTTGATATAGAGTCCGGCCATCTTGGGCATCTGCACCAGTGCCTTGTCGAGCGAGGCTTCTGCCTGGGCGTATTCATGCCGTGCAGCCTGGAACATGGACTTCATACTCCACGCCTGACCCTCATACTCGTTGAGCTCAAGCGCCCTATCCACCCACTGCTCTGCCCTCACGCTGTCGTTGCGGGCCAGTGCCACCTGGGCTTTGAGAGCATACTGGTCGGCTTCCTTGGGCCAATACCTGATCATCTGGTCCAGTGAGGAGTCGGCCCGCTCATACTCCTTGAGCTCCATCTGGCAGAGAACCAGATTGTGCCAGCAGTTCTTGTCGAGCGGCGAGATACGGATAGCCTGCCCGTAATCCTCCTCGGCCTGTGCATACCGGCCGCGATTGATGCGGCACAGAGCACGCAGCATGTAGTACTGCCCCACGTAGGGGTTGCGCTCCAAGGCGCTTCCGCAGTCGATCTCTCCTCCCTGATAATCCTCGAGGTAGAATTTGGCCAGCCCGCGATAGAAGTATGGCTCTGCCTGCCAAGGCTTGGCGTTTATGACCAGATTGAAGCGCTGGATGGCCAGCACATAGTCCTCATAATAGAGGGCATTACGTCCCATGAGCAGCACGCGGTCGGCATTGATCTGTGCCTGAGCGCATGTGCCTGCAACGAGCAACAGCCCTACTGCCATCACGCGCAGTAGAGCTTGCCTGATCCTGTTTGCAATCTTTCTCATGGGGAGTAACCTGTGGGCTGTGCCCGACGGGGCTGTGAGGAACCTCGCACCCGGCTGGTTCAGCGACGCAGCTTCACCTTATAGTTGCACGAGAAGCGTCCCTTGACGATAGCCTGCAACTTGGGGCGGGTCAGCTGGCGGCGCAACCCCTGCAGGTGGTCGGTGAAGACCACTCCGTCCAGATGGTCAAACTCATGCTGCATGACACGTGCCAGGTAGCCGCCCACCCACTCGTCGTGGGGCTGGAACTGCTCATCCAGATAGGTTACACGTATGCGTGTGGGCCTTCGCACACTCTCGTGAATGCCGGGAATGCTGAGACAACCCTCCTCCGAAACGTCTGTCTCGGTCTCGTCATACTCCTCGATGTAGGGGTTGATGAACGTGTGCACGTAGTCCTTATACTCTGGCATCTCCTCGGCCAATGGGGTGAGGTCGATGACCACCAGCCTGATGCTGAGTCCCACCTGGGGTGCTGCCAGACCGATACCATCGCTCTTGACCAGAGTATCGCGCATGTCGGCTATCACCTGGTCCAGCTGGGGATACGAACTGTCAATCTCCTCGGCCACCTGACGCAGTACAGGCTGGCCGTATGTATAAATAGGTAATATCATGTTGCTATATTATATAATGTATCACGGGCTGGCTTTCGGCCCGTCTGTGACGCTTGTCATGGGCAACCGGCTCAGATGCCCCTGCGCCTCTCCATCCATCCCTGCAGGATGATGACGGCACTTATCTCATCCACGAGCGCCTTGTTCTGCCTGGCCTTCTTGCCCAGTCCGCCCTCCAGCATGGTCTGGTGGGCCAGCACACTGGTATAGCGCTCATCCCACAGCTCGATGGGGATGGCGGGAAACTGCTTGGCAAGCCTGGCGGCAAACGCCTTCACGCGCGGCAGATTGTCGCTGTCGCGCCCGTTGGTCTGCTTGGGGAGTCCCATCACAAACCGCTCCACCGGCTCACGCTCCACGTATTTCTTCAGATAATCCATCAACTGATGGGTGGGCACGGTATCCAGTCCGCCCGCTATTATCTGCAAAGGGTCCGTCACAGCCAAGCCGGTGCGACGGACCCCATAGTCTATTGACAAGACCCTTCCCATGCGTTCTGCTACAGCGGAAGGAGTCCCCGATTACTTCTGGTACAGCAGCCAAGCGCCAGGATACTGACCCTCGAGTGTAGCACGGCTCTGTGCTGCCTCACCCTTGGTGTTGAAGCTGGTGGCCACCACACGGAACATAGCGCCCTGGGCAGTAGCTGCCTTCACCACACGGGGAGTGTAGCCCTTGCCAGCCAGAGTGCTGCTCAGACGAGTAGCATTGGCCTGCACGCCGAAGCTGCCCACTACCACGCTGTAAGCCTTGAGGGGTGCACCCGACACGAGCTGCACATTCTCGGTACGCACACTCACGTTGCTGTAGTCAGTGGCGGGCTTTGTGGTGGTCACAGGAGCCACAGTCACATTGGTAGTAGTCTGCGTGGGAGCAGTGGTGGGAGTGGTGGTCTGTGTGGCCTGAGCCTTCTCGAAAGCCTTCTTATAAGCGCTCTCCTTACTCTTACATGATGTCATCGCCAGCACCATGCAGAGGGCGGTGCCCATCAATAAAGTCTTCTTCATAATTTGAACTAGTTATATTTGATTTATGTTCTTTTATTCTCCTATCTCTTTCTAATGGCACAAAATTAGTCAATTCTTGGTACACCCACAATAGGTTTTGCATAAAAAACGTTAAGTTTCGGCGTTTTTCTTCATGTTTTGCATTGCAGAGCACAGATAAAAGGGTATATTTGCAAATAATACGTATAACCGTTAAAAAAGGAGGAGAATATGAAAGCAATGAATTTTGTGATTGGCTTCATCAGCGGTGCTGCTATAGGAGCCACCTGCGGACTGCTCTTTGCCCCCGAGAAGGGAAGCGACCTGAGAGAAAAGATTGCCGAGGCTCTGCGTAAGCGCGGAATCCGCTTGAACCGCCAGGAGATGGCCAATCTGGTGGATGAGATTGCCGAAGAAATCAAATCGTCACAGGATACCGACGAATAAGCCAGCACATGCCTGACAAGACAAATGCCGCACCCGACGGCCAGGATCTGCACACGCTCACCGAGGAAGTGAAGCGTTACCTGCAGCTGCAGAAGCGCTATCTGGCGCTCAATGCGGTGGAGAAGGTGACGTGTCTGCTCTCGGCTGTGGCTGTGGCAGTGGTATGCCTCATGCTGGGTGCCATGGTGCTCTTCTTTGCCCTCTATGCTCTGGCCTGGTGGGCAGGCGCTCTGCTGGGCAGCGTGGCCACTGGCTTCATCATAGTGGCAGTTCTGCTCATGGTGATGGCCATTGTCTTCTATTGCCACCGGCAGCAGTGGGTGGTGCAGCCGCTGGCCCGCCTGATGGCAGGACTGTTCATCGACAACGACTACGAAGAGGAGGAGGAAAGCGATGAGTAGGTTATCAGCAAGCCCCGACGTACTGAGGTCTATCCGCAAGCAGAAGAGTATGCTGCGGAAGGAGATAGCCACCTCGCAGACCCTGATAGCCGCCCACGCGCGGTCCTTGGTATCGCCCGTGGCAAGGATAAGCCGGCAGGGGCACAGCGTGAGCCAGTTTGTGGCTCGTGGAATGGCCATCTTCGAAGGTGTGCGCATAGGACTGCGAGTGGTGCGGGCAGCACGCTCTCTGTTCGGGCACAAGAAGCGAAAATAGACAGGCAAAATCATAAACGGAGACCAGGAGGTGCATCAAGCGCTTCCTGGTCTCTGTGTTTTCCGGGGGTGGAAGGGAACAGCGGGAAGCCAGGGAGTGCCATCCCCCTTCCGAAGGGGAAAAGGAGAAGCGACGGCTCTGCCTGCTGTCTGTATGAGGGCAAACAGGGGAAGAGCGGAGAGGAGCCTGCTTGCCCTATTTGCGGGAAAGCACGAAAGGGGATGGTTGCCTTGTTCCCCCTCGGTTTGCGGTGAACTGGGGAAAGGGACCTAACTGCACTTCTCCTCATCTTCCACCCGAACACAAGGGGAGCAGAAGGCCTTTTTCACGAAAAGTTTCTTCCCTTCAAAAATCTACACATTTTGATACAGGAGAACAAAGAAAAGCTTTCTTACACTTTGGAAGAAGACCACTACTCCATTCCCACTATCCCCAAAGCCCGACGGCAACCAGCCGCGAGCCTCATCGGAGCCTTATGGAGATGAAAGGGAGAGGCGGCACAAGTCCGCTGCAAAGCCACACGAAAGAGGGACGGGAAGCAAAGGACAATCATTTCACCACTGCTCATAATTCCTCCCAGCACCACAAAAACTCTTATCAAGATACTGGTGAAATCTCCGTTTGCAGCCTTTGGATGCACATACGCAGCCTTCGGATGGCCATCCAAAGGCTTTGGATGCACGTACCAAGGCTTCGTACGAAGATTGCAGTACGCTGCGTGAACAATTGCAGCACGCTGCACAAGCAATCGCAGCACGCTGCAAACAGGACTGCACCGCGCTACGGGAATCGCCTCATCCTTTTGGAGGCATTCACTCATTCCCATCAGACTGCCGCAGAACTCTGCAAGAACGCAGGCGAAAGCAGGAGTCAACTGCCCAGCCCGCCCTTTGCGAAGCGAAAAGAAAGCAGGAGCACAGCACCAGGAAATCCTTTTCGCAGCAAGAAACACCCTCCTGCCCAGAGGAGAAGAGCCCTTTCAATACTAAAGAAAATGGGCCTGCCGCAGGGGAAGGTGCGGAAAGCCCATCTGTGGGGAGAAGCCTCCGGTATGCTGCGAGAGGCTGTTTGCTTGCAGGGAAAGAAACCTGCGGGAGCGGAAACTAACGGGTCTGGTAGTCTATCATGCGGGCAATGGCTCGCTGGCAGACGGGGCAGAACTCGGGAGCCTCGTTGATCTTCATGCGGCATTCCTGGCTTGGGCGGAACACGCCTTTGGACTGATAGCCGCCACCCTCATACACGCCCACGGCGGTGTAGAGGTTCTTACCGCTGGGCTTGGTGGGAATCTTGGCCTTGGCAGGCATCATGTCGGCCCACTTGGAAGAGAAATCCACCAGGGTGGTCAGGTTGGGTTCCCAAGGTTCGGTATTGGCCGGATAGGTGGATTCATACTGGTCGTCGTAGTAATACTCATCGCCCAAACCAGCGAAACTGTGGCCAAACTCGTGCACCACCACCGGCTTGCAACTGGGATGATGGGCAGCCGAAAGCAGGTAGCTGTTGAAGATACCGCCCCCGCCATAGTTGTCCGTATTGGCCAGGATGACGATATGCTCATAGGGGATGCCCGACAAGAGGTCGTGCAGACGCTTGAGGTGGAGCGTGGTGAGATAGCGCTGGCTGTAGAAGGTGTCGAAATGGCTGTCGGCGGCAGTACGCTTCCACACACCCTGATGGGGGATGCTCACGCCGCTGTCGGTGGATGGGGAATAGACGGCAACGAAATTGAAGCGGTCGGCCATCGAGCGGAACGGTTCGTGGGAAAGCATAGCGTCGATGCTTTCCTCGCAGTCGCGGCGGAATACGTCCATCTCATCCTGGCGGTAGCCTTCGGCCACGAATGCCACGTCTATCTTCTCGCGGCTGTCACCCGAGCGGCGCAGGTATTCCCACTTCTGTCCCTCCTGCACGGGACGGATGAGGATATCCTGGGGATTCACGCGATGCTTCAGGCTGCTGCGCACCTGCCTGTGGGTGTCGAAGAGGGTGACTGTGACATCAACCGTCTGCTTGGGCATGGGCACCAGGAAGACGTTCTCGAAGGATTTGCTCACCCTGGTGGCCTCCTCGGTAGATTGCCACTCCTGGAAGAGGGTGCTGAAAGAATGGCGGTAGAGCACCACTCCCGTGGTATCGCTCACGGTTATCTGTCCGTTGCCCTGCAACAAGAGGCTGTCCATGTTGACACGGCGGCCAAACCAACCTTCGCTCTGGCGCATCTCGTCGAGATAGATTTGCTGCTGATGGTTGTTGCCGCTGAAGGTGTAGTCGAGCCTGAGTGTACGGTCGAGGAAGTGTTGGTCAAAACTCTGGGCACGGCACACGCCTGCAATTCCCAGAAAGACTGTGGCCAGCATGAGAGCCGCTGTTCTTGTTCGCATGTCTGATTCTGTTTTTTAATGAAAAAGCGCCGCGCGGGGATGCTGCCACCGCGCTACGCCGCTATACCGCTCAAAGGCGGCTCATAAACCGCTCTCTATCCACCACGAAGCGCAGATGGGTGCCTTCGCCAAGCAGGTTGCCTGCCTGGTCATGAGCCTCTACACGGAAGGTGAGCTTGCGCCCATCGGCCTGTGTGAGTGTGGCTGTAGCGGTCACCGTAGCACCCTTGGGGGTGGGCATGAGATGGCTGCTGCTGATATGTCCGCCTACTGTGGTGCTGCCCTGGGGCAACTCGCCGGCTACTGCCAGCATGGCTGCATTCTCCATGAGGGCCAGCATGGCGGGTGTGGCCAGCACGGGCAGATCGCCGCTGCCCAGGCTTACGGCTGTCTTTTCATCGGTCACCTCCAGCGTGGAGGTGTGGGTTAGTCCTATGTTCATTCTGTCTTTCCTTTTACCTTTAATACGTCTCGTACATTATTCCAACGGCTCACGCACGCTCTTTTGGCCATTCTCTCGTGCTCTTTCTGCGAAACGCGAATCTGCTTTTAGCCATTCTCATGCGCCATTTCTGTGAAATGCGAATCTGCTTTTTGCCTTTCTCATGCGCCATTTCTGTGAAACACGAATCTGCTTTTAACCTTTCTCATGCGCTCTTTCTACGATTTGTGCCGAACGCCTCAATGACTCATGTGCGACATCTCAATGATGCATGCACTCCATTATTATAATGTACGCGCGATACCTTATTATTATACACGCGCGAGGGAAGCCGTGGTAATCCCCCCCTGAGGAGAAATGCGGCTTCATCTGCGCTTATCGTTTGCCTGTACCTGAGATGAGTGCTTACAGCAGGCTGTTACGCCTGGCCAAGGGGTCGCCCTCGGTATTGGCACGCTCGTGGCAGTCGCCCTCGGGCGTCACCTCTATCACCTTACCGTTGCGGCACACAACCAATGACAGACGTGTGCGGCCGGCTCTCTCCCACAAACGATGGTGGGCCAACTGGATGCCTTCGTCGATGCGGCGCTGCATCCTGCGTATCTCCTTATCTGTCATGATTGCTTGTCCTCCTCTGTTCGTCCATACTTTTCCTGAAGTTCACGGAACCTCTCTTCCTCCAGAATCTCCACATTCTTGTCTCCGCAGCCACAGGCCAACTTCACCGCAGGGCAGTCGCTGTTGTCATAGAGCGCCCAATAGTCGCACACGGGCATGTATAGCTGGAAGAGGTTCTGCAGCCCTGCCTCGTAACGACGGCAGATGACATCCACGGGGATGTTGTGTCCGCCCATGCTCACACGCCTTGCCACACGCTTGACAGCCTGCTCGGGTGAATCAAGCATGAAGAAGACGAGGGTGACAAAATAGCCTCTCCGCTGCGCCTGCTGTATGAGCTTGACGTAGGAACGGGTGGCCAGAGTGGTCTCGAAGGCGAATGTCTCACCCTCCTTGAGCAAATGGATGATGCGGTCTATCATCAGGCGACCGGCCTGGATGGCCACTCCCTCGGGGTTGAAGGGCGAAATGCCTGCCGCTATTTCATCGGCATTGACAAACTCCCTACAGTTAAGCATCTCGGGCAGCATAGTGAACGAGGCGGTGGTCTTTCCAGCCCCGTTGCAGCCCGCAATGATGTACAGGTTCATGTTCTTCTGCTCCATACCATTTCATTTTATATAAAGCGTTATAACTATTCTCTCTCTTCTCGCGCTCGGGTAACGGCTCTTGGTGCTACGAGAGCTGCTCTCGATGCTCCGTGGGGCAGTTGCTGATGCCCATGGAAGCAGCTCTTGGTGCTCCGTGGGGCGGTTGCTGACGCCTCTGAAAGCGATTCTTGGTGCTCCGTGGAGAGCCTTTTGAGTGCTCAGAAGGTGTGAATACTCACGTACCCCAACCTTTCCCAAAGTTTTTTTTCGCTTCTCTCCAAGGCTTTTCGACCTCATCTCGAAGCATTTTCCAGCTCTTTCCAAAGGCTCATTTGAACCTCTTTTAGAAGATTCCGTGCCTCTTCCAGAAGCATTTTAGCCTCACTTTGAAGACCTTTAGCCCTTTCTCCGAGACTTTTTCGAGCCTTCTCTCAAGAACTTCCGTACCTCATTCCGAAACGTTTCTGCCTCAGTTTGAAGACCTTTCCGCCTTTTTCCAAGACTTCCGAAAGTCTATTTTCAAGAACTTCCAAACCTAAGTTTGAAGCGTTTCAGCCTAAGTTTGAAGACCTTTCCTGCCTATTCCCAGGCCTATTCTGAGCCTCACTTCAAGAACTTCCGAATCGCTTCCCGAAGCCTTACGGCCTCTTTTCTATCCTCATTTGAGCCTCCTTCCAAAGGCTTTTCCAAGTTCTTACCGAAGAGTTACAGTCTCTTTTCGAGCCTTTCCTGCCACTTCCCAAGGGCTTCACAAGCCTACTTTCAAAAGCTTCACAAGCCCCTTTCTAAAGATTCACAAGCCCCTTTCTAAAGATTTGCAGCCCATTTCCTGAGGCTTTCATGCCTTTTTTCCAAAGACTTCCAGCCTTGTTTCGAGCCTCCCGAAGCCTTTTTCTGGCCTTTTCCCCTTACTCCTTGCGTCGGCGCGGACGTTTCTGCGGTTCGGGTTCTGGCCCCAAAAGATCCGGACGCAGGCGGCGTGTGCGCTCTATGCTCTGCTGCAACTGCCATTCCTTTATCTTGGCCTCGTGGCCAGAAAGCAGGATGTCGGGCACCTTCCAGCCCTTGTAGTCGGCCGGTCGGGTATAGACAGGTGCCTCGAGCAGATTGTCCTGGAAGCTGTCGGAAAGGGCGCTCTGCTCGTCACCAATGGCTCCGGGCAGCACACGCACGATGGCATCGGCCATGACGGCAGCTGCCAGTTCGCCTCCTGTGAGCACGTAGTCGCCTATGCTCACCTCTTTTGTGATGAGGTGCTCGCGTATGCGGTAGTCGATACCCTTGTAGTGTCCGCACAGGATGATGAGGTTCTCACAGAGCGAGAGGCTGTTGGCCATGGGCTGGTCAAAGCGCTCTCCGTCGGGAGCCGTGAAGATAATCTGGTCGTAGTGACGCTCTGCCGTGAGAGCGCTGATACAGCGGTCGATGGGCTCACACTGCATTACCATGCCGGCCGAACCGCCAAAGGGGTAGTCATCCACCCTCCTCCACTTGTCGAGCGTGTAGTCTCTCAGGTTGTGGATATGAATCTCCACCAGCCCCTTCTTCTGGGCACGGCCCAGGATGGACTCCTTCATGAAACCCTCGATGAGCGGGGGCAATACCGTGATGATGTCTATTCGCATAAGCCTATGATTTCCTTAACACTGCTGAAGCCGTGACGCTCCAGATACTGGTCAATACCCTGTGCAACCTTGGCACTAATGGCAGGATCAACGAAATTGGCTGTTCCAATCTCCACCGCCGAGGCTCCTGCCAGCAGGAACTCCACGGCATCGGTGGCCGAACTGATGCCTCCCAAGCCCACCACAGGTATCTTCACGGCATGAGCCACCTGCCACACCATGCGCAGGGCAACAGGCTTCACGCAGGGGCCGCTCAGTCCGCCCGTACCGATGCTGAGCACACGCTTGCGGCGCTCGGCATCGATGGCCATGCCCATGAGCGTATTGATGAGACTCACCGCATCGGCTCCCTCGGCCTCGGCAGCCAAGGCGATATCGGTGATGCTGGTCACATTGGGCGAGAGTTTGACAATAAGCGTCTTGTCATACACCGCACGTACAGCACGCACCACACTGGATGCCCCCTCCACCGAAGTGCCGAAGGCCATTCCGCCGTGCTTGACGTTTGGACAGGAGATATTCAGCTCGATGGCATGGATATGCTCCAGCTCGCCCACACGTCGGGCGCATTCGGCATAGTCCTCAGGACTGTTGCCCGACACGTTTACCACCACCTGGGTGGGCAGGGATTTCACTTGCGGATAGATATGAGTGCAGAAGTAATCCACGCCCTTGTTCTGCAACCCCACGCAGTTGAGCATCCCCTGAGGCGTTTCGGCCATGCGGGGATAGGGGTTGCCCTCACGTGGATGCAGGGTGGTACCCTTCACGATAATGCCTCCCAGCTGACTGAGGTCAACCAGGTCGGCGTACTCGAGGCCGTAACCAAACGTGCCGCTGGCGGTCATCACGGGATTCTTGAGCGTGAGACTGCCTATATGTGTTGTCAAATCTGCCATTTCAACTTCTCTATATCAAATACTGGACCTTCCTTGCACACACACACGTGACCCTCGTCGGTATCTTCCACACAGCAGAGGCAGGCACCCAGTCCGCAGGCCATCATATTCTCAAGACTCACCTCGCAGGCAACCTGTGCCTGGCGGGCAAAACGTGCCACAGCCACCATCATGGGCTTGGGACCGCACACGCTGATGCGGGTGAAGCGCTCGGCAGCAAGCAGGCTGTGCTGGGTGACAAAGCCTCGCTCGCCCTCGGAACCGTCCTCGGTGGTCACAAACACACGTCCTACACGACGGAACTCATCCATCTGCAGCAAATCGTCCTTGCTGCGGGCACCCAGCAGGAATGTAGGCTCTACGCCCATCTCGCACATGCGCAGTCCGGCATAGAGCAGAGGAGCCACTCCCACTCCGCCTCCCACCAGCAGAGGATGCTCATCGGCCTGGGCGGGCATAGTGAATCCGTTGCCCAAGGGGAGCACCACATTAAGCGTATCGCCTGCTCCGAGCAGCGCCAGATGACGCGTTCCTTCGCCTGCCAGACGCACCAGGAGCCACAGTTCGTTGGCCTCCCTATCTACATTATGAATGCTGATGGGGCGGCGCAGATAGGTAGAGGGGCTGTTGTCCACCCTCACCTGCACAAACTGGCCGGGCTTCATCTCGGGCAGAGGCCCGTTGGGATCGGTGAGTCTGAGCAGTACATAACGCTCGTTGATATGCCTCACCTCCACCACCCGAAGGTCAAGAATGTATTTCTTCATTGTTTCTCTTTATGCTTTATTACGTATCTGACTGCAAATATAGCGTTTTTTTTCGAGTCCCTCGCTTTGCGAGGAGGAAAAGCATAGGTCTCGCTGCGTGAGAAGTACAAAAGGAAGAGCGAAGGGTGAAGAGCATAAAGCAAAACCAGCCAAAGCCACTTTCCCTGCGCAGTAAAGCTGTTCAGCAAAGGACAAACTCCTACAGCCCCACCTTTAGCCGAGGGAGATAAAGTGGGACAAAATCCTACACCGCCCCTCTGAAAGCCCTTTGAACAAGATTCCAATGACCTACAGAAAGGACTCCTCTATCACCCTAAATCGACCGAACCTATACCTTATATACTATAAGTCTGCATCCGCTCAGGACGGAGAGAATATCTCAAAAGTATCGTCATCGAAGAAGACACGAATCTCCACTATTCTGCGCTTTGGCTTGTTAAGGTTTTTTACCGTATCACGCAACTCGCTCAGGAGAGGCGCCACCGCCGCTACCGACTCAGGCGCCTGTTCGGGGAAGGATAAGGAGGGTTGCTCACCTGCCTGGGCAGGCGCCTCTGTGCCCTCAGGAGAGGCTGACGCATACATATCACCTTCACCGAACATGAGCCAGTTGATGCTGACCTCGGGGAAGAAGGTGTGAACTGCCTGCACCAGATTGTTGGTTGGCTTGGTACGGCCATTAAAGATACTCGAAAGCGTTCCCTCTGCCACACAAAGCTTGGCGGCAAACTCCTTCTGGGTTAGACCCAGCGTTTTCATCAACTGAAATATGCGATCCTTCATCTTTTTCTCGTTTTTAAGGGTCTCTGAGAGCCCCTTTCGTTTTCTAAACCGAGTGCAAAGATACAGAAAGAAATTCGCTTTCCCAAACTTTCAGAAATGCAAATTTCACAAATCCAAACCGACAAAACTACACGGGCATGGATTTTAATTTGGATTTGTATATTTAGATTTCCGTACGTATGCACAAGTCTGAATACGAAAGGTCGGCTTTACCAACTTAAATCTTCATTCTTTTGCATTCGCACCATTAACTATTGGGTTTTCAGTAGTTAATGTGACGCAAGCCCACTCACGCGGTGCAAGAATCGGTATTTTTTACGTTCTATTACACATATTTAGCCTATCACGTGCATATATTCATCGTATAAGTCTGAGTTTTTGCGTGTTATTTATTTATGCATCGAAGTGCATAAAATTCTTTTTTGTGTTTCATGTTTTTAAATATAGATATGTAAATTTATACATATACTGCCGTATTTTGGGTTTGGGCTCACAAATTTGAATTTGGGCCGAGTTTGCAATTTAAAATTCAAAACCATACAATTCAAAATTCATCTTTATAAATTCAAATTCCTGAAGAGGGGTGGGAAAAGGCAGAAAAGGGCGATTTCGGCATGGCTGCGAAATCTGCCTACGAGGGGGCGGGAGAAAGATTTTGAGCGATTCTCAGAGCATGAAAAAAGTGCGCAAATGCCTATTTCACAAGCCGTGAGGGGGCATTTGCGCACGTATGATACAGACTCTAATCTGGAAAGGAAATCAATGAAGAATGAAGAAAATGAGGTCCTGCAGGAGTTCTCCATCGGGAGTTTTGCCTCCCTCAAGACCCTTGCTGCGCGCATCCGTCTTGCGGATTTCGGCTAGAATGAGCATCGTCTTCACTCCAGAATAATTGGTCAACGCCGGCATGATGTCCTGGCGTACTTTCCAGTCGGGCTTCTCGAGCCACGCCCCCACTCCCCTTTCACTTCGGTCGGGAGCATAATAGGCCACCATGATGTCTGAAAAAAATGTAAAGAGATTTGTCAACGTCCGCTGGAGCGCAAAGCTGCGCGGATTGCCCTGATAGTACTTCACTATCTGAGCCGCGCGAAGCATGTCGCGATGGGCCAGAGCAGCCTGCAGTTCGAAGTCGTTGAACTCGCGGCTCACACCTGTCTGCTGCTCCACGAGCGATGCCGTCACCACCTGTTCGCCCGGAGCAACAGCCAGCACCAGTTTGTCCATCTCGCCCGCCAGACGGCAGAGGTCGGCACCCACGTGCGAAGCAAGCATCTGCACAGCCTGCTGGTCGATGCCCAGTCCGCGACGCTTGAGGTAACGCGTGATGAAGGGCGGAAGCTGGCGGTCATACACCCTCTTGCTCTCATACACCACACCCACGCGCTGCAGACTCTTGAACACGCCCTTACGCCCGTCCAGCTTGCCGTGCTTGTGACAGAAGACGAGTACGGTGGTGGGATTGGGCTGCTTGAGATAGTCCTCCAGCGCATCGAGCGAGCGCAAAGCCTGTGCCTCACGCACCACCACCACCCTTCTGTCGGCCATCATGGGATAAGCCTGAGCCAGCTCCACCACCTGCGCGATGGTGGTGTCGGCACCATAGACGACATCCAGATTGAAATCCCGCTCCTCGGGCTTGAGCAGGGTGTTGGTGAGGAATTCCCCCAGCTCGTTGATATAATAGTCCTCCTCACCCATCAGATAATAGACAGGCGCCACGCGCCCTGCACGCACATCACGCACCACATCCTCGGCGGTCGGACTCTTTGCTGCTTCTGCCATAAGCTTGCTTTTTATCCTTACTTATCCTTTATTCCTTATTTATAATATATGCTTCCCTGGGCTTCCTGGCTTTTTATAAAAGACAGACATCACGCGTTCCGCCACCACTTCAGCATACGCGGGCACGGAATTTCCTCAATCTCCCGAAAGAGAAAGCGGCCGAGACTGCCATCCAAGCAAGCCCTTGAACCAGCCCGGAAAAGCCATCTTGACCCACCCCAAAAAGCAAGCCATCAAGCAAGCTTTTGGGTAAATCCTCAGAAAAGCTGCCTTAGAACAGTTCCGAAAGTCCGCCTTTTGGGGCAAACTCCCAAGCCTGCCCTCAGTCCAGCCAATCATTCAGTTCGATGAAATCCCACCGTAAAACCTATCAAAGCCCTATCCCGAGGACATCCAGCCAAAACCTTCAGCCAGGGGGCAAGCCCATCTTGAGCCTTGGTTTAGTAGTCGAACTTCAGATGGCGAACCGTCTTCTTCTGCTGCTTGATCATCTCCAGCGACTGAATGCCCACCTCCACATGCTGCTTCACGTAGGAGAGCGTCACTTGCCGGTCGCTCTCGCTGGTCTTCACACCATCAGGAGTCATGGGATTGTCGCTCACCAGGAGCAAAGCTCCCGTGGGTATATGGTTGGCAAATCCGCAAGTGAAGAGTGTGGCCGTCTCCATATCCACAGCCATGGCACGTGTGGTGCGCAAGTACTCCTTGAAGCGCTCGTCATACTCCCACACGCGGCGGTTGGTGGTATATACGGTACCCGTCCAGTAGTCCATCCCCAAGTCGCGGATGGAGCTCGACACGGCACGCTGCAGCATGAAGGCCGGCAGCGCAGGCACCTCGGGCGGGAAGTAGTCGTTGCTTGTTCCCTCGCCACGTATTCCGGCTATGGGCAGTATCAAGTCGCCCTTCTGAGTCTTGCTGCTTATGCCCCCGCACTTGCCCAGAAAGAGGCAGGCCTTGGGACTGACGGCACTCAGGAGATCCATGATGATGGCGGCATTGGGACTGCCCATGCCAAAGTTGATGATGCTGATACCGTCGGCCGTGGCTGTACGCATGTTCGACGTATAGTCGGGCTTCTCCACCCCGAATTTCTCACAGAAGATATCCACATAATTGTTGAAGTTGGTGAGCAGGATATACTCGCCGAAGTCCTCCAACGCATGTTTGGTGTATCTGGGCAACCAGTTCTCCACTATCTCTTGTTTCGTCTTCATAACTTTCTCAATTGCCTATTTAACGAGCAAAGTTAGCATTTCTTTCCGTCAAGTTGAAACGTTCTGCCATTTTTTGATACCTTTGCGCCCAAAGAACACGCTATGGAGACTCTCAACCTGCCCAAGGCCGACCTTCGGCTCTGCACCACAGGCGGGCGCACGATGGTGCTCGACCCCCTGCGCCGCAAATACGTGGCACTCACTCCCGAGGAGTGGGTGAGGCAGCACTTCATCCATTTCCTCATCACCCACAAGGGCTATCCCGCAGGGCTTATCGCCAACGAGATGGCCATCACGGTGGGCACCACACGCAAGCGCTGCGACTCGGTGGTCTTCGGCCGGCAGACCCAGCCGCTGATGATAGTGGAATACAAGGCACCGCACATCGCCCTCACGCAGAAGGTCTTCGACCAGATAAGCCGCTACAACATGCGTCTGCACGTGGACTGGCTCATAGTGAGCAACGGACTCCAGCACTACTGCCTGCGCATGGACTACACCCATCGCACCTATCATTTCATGCCCGACATCCCCGCCTACGGGGAACTCTAACCGCCACGCTCCATTTCGTCCCAAATGCGCTCCAAGAGGAGAATGCGGATTTCAGCTTATGGATTGGAGCAAGCACATATTTCGGCTTATGGGGTGGACGAACACGAATTTAACCGATGGGGATTTTGTGAACACAAATTTAGGCTTACGGTTTTATCGAACACGAATTCCGCGAATTTAACGAATAGCAGAAGAGAGATTTGAGCGAAGGAAAAGGAGTTCCCCTCTTCTCTGGAAAAGCCTCCTCTGAGAATCACATATTCCGCACCTCCAAGCCCCCTATCCACGAATTTCCGATTCTCGTAAAGAGAGAAAAGAGAAGCAAGAAGCGCCAAAGACGCTTCAAAAAGGCGGTCTCTGAGAATCGAGAATTCTGAGCCACACCACCCGATCATCACGAATTCCCGATTCTCGCAGGGAGAAGGAAGAAATGCCCAAAGCGGTCTCAAAGACACAACCTCTTTGAACCCCAATCGGTCATTAGAGATATGGTTTCTCCTTTTTTCTAATGACCGCCATCTGAATAGTCTGTCTGTATATAGTTAGTTCATAAACGCTTGGGATCACCCGATGCTCCTGTTATCTAAAATGCAAGTTTGCGATGAGCCTATGAGAGGAATATATGAGCCTATGAGAGGAGTAAGCCTATGAGAGGAATAAGCTATAAGCCGAGCAAAAGGGATGCACATTTGCTGTTCATTCTGCTCGATTTCGTTATCTTGTTTTTCCATTTGCCATAGACATCAATCGCAGGTACAGTCTTCCCTGTACCACCTTTCTTTAGTTGTATGCGATAGCATCAATCCATTTGAAGGGTGTTTTCTGATGAACCAATCTTCCGACATTTCAGTTGAGACAGTGTGACAGTTGTGACAGTTGTGACAGTGTGACAATTGTGACAATTAGGGTTCATCAGGACAAAATCCCCTTTTATAAACTATATAACTATTTATATATTAAATAGATATATATAAAGAGAGAGGGAATTGTCATCCCTTGAAATTTAATTGTCACAACTGTCACAATTGTCACAACTGGAATTTTCTCCCGCCTATTTTCCCTCTCAAAGGCTGATAATCAACAGTTTATATCACATCAACGAATAAGACAGGCAAGACAGAAATGAAGTATAACATCAGCAAATCCACCCCTCCAGGCATGCCAAACCTGGTACGAGGCACGAAATGTGTGCTGTTTTTGCTCTCAAAAGTCCCCAAAGACATGCACCTGCCCATCGTTCCAATACTTTTCTCTCTCCTGGAATCGCACGCAAGTGACGCAAAATTCACGCATCCCGACCAAAAATGGGAGGAAATGTGCGGTATGATGGGCAATCTGATGGCAGATAGGCGGCGCAGGAAAGGGCCAACTGTCATGACTACTGGAAGAGCCATCTGCCGCAACTTCCGACTGCACGAGGAGGAGGAGCTCACGAAGCTGGGTGCACGCACCTGGTACTCAACATGCCCGAGATGGAGATGGCCAAGCGTGTGTACGACGGCTACCGCAAGACCGCCAAGTGGATCACCTCACGCGAGGCAAGGCTCATCGCAGATTACCTGGGCGAACCGTTGGGAAGCCCGGACTGCTAAATAGCATGTGAAATCGTATGGAAACGTATGGAATCGTACTGAATCGTATGATTGCCACGTGCGCTTGTCGTACCTTTGTCGTGTGATTGGAAAGCGCGCAGAAAATCACTTTCCCAGTAGGGGAAAAATATTTTTCTAACTGGAGAGATAATTTTGAATTAAGAACGGAACGAATTAAGAATTTTGAATTTGTGGGAATTATGAATTATGATTTTTAAGTGAAGCAGGAATTGGGGGAACGGCTTCCCCAGGACCGGAAAAAGAGACAAAAGTAGGAACAGGAAATGAAGGTAGGAATGAGATTGAACGACGGCATGAGGGACTTTCTCACTCCCCTACGTGGACATCAAGGAAGAGCTCAAGCGTGTGCACCCATACAGATCACCGGCTATGACCGCAACGGAAAGGCGGTGAAGAACATCACCTCCGACAACAAGGGCGATGTGGAGAATCCCGGTTCCAATGACCGATTGGGGTTTATCAAACACGAATTCCGAATTTAACAAATAGCTGAAGAGAGATTTGAATAATGGAAAAGAAGCTCCCCCTCCCCGGAGAAGTCCTCTCTGAGAGTCACCAATTCCGCACCCCCAAGCCCCCTATCCACGGATTCTCGATTCTCGCAGGGAGAAGCGTCCGAAGTGCTCTTGAAGACACAATCCCTGAGAATCGAGAATTCTGAGCCGCCTGACCCTCTCGTCACAAATTCTCAATTCTCGCGAGGAGAGGGAAACAAGAAGCCTCCAAGGCACTCCAAAATAACGCAGCCTCTGAGAATCGAGAATTCAGAACCGTCTGCCCTCTCCTCCATAAATTTCAAATTCTCGTGAGGAGAGGAAAGAGAAGACAGAAGCGTCCGAGATGCTCCAAAAGCTACTTCCCTGGTGCGCGTGGTGTGTAGTGTGGTGTGGTAGTGCGTGATCAAGACGGACACAGCCAGGCAAAGCGCGCGCCCGCGTATATATATATAATGTGTAAAAGAGAAGGCAAAAGAAAGCGAATATGCGTTCTATTCTTTTTGATAAGCGAATAAATGTACTACCTTTGCTGTGTTCAAACAAAGGAAATATACAAGTAACAGAAGAAGGAAAAAGGGTGCCACCTTTGGCATCATCGCAAAAATAACATCACATTTTTTATATACATATAATTATGGCAACAATGAGATTAAAAGAGACACAGGCGGAAACGATGAAGGCACAGTTATCCGATCTCTTGATTTCAATTTCTTGGGCTGACTTGGCGAATCGTTATTTTAACCGCTCCGGTTCGTGGCTTTATCACAAGCTGGACGGTATCGACGGAAACAAAAAGCCAACAGCCTTTACAGATGAGGAGCGCGAACAGTTGCGCGGTGCCCTCATTGACCTGAGCGACAGAATACGTCGTGCAGCCGACAGCATACAATAAGGAAGCCCCGGCTTTATATATAATATCCATCCGTATTCCCTCAGAAAGCGCTAACTTTGCATGAGTGGTGCACCCATGGGAGGGTGCTCGGTCATTCACACCTTAGCACGTCTGTTTTTATCTGAAGATATGAAGAAGATAGTATCCCTGCTCTGGCATGCCTATATCGGCAGCCCCCTCATCGCACGCATCGCTTGCGGAATAGTCATTGGCGCGACACTCGCGCTGGTCTGCCCCGGCATGGACGGCCTATCCACCCTGGGCCAGCTGTTTGTGGGAGCGCTCAAGGCTGTTGCACCCATTCTGGTGGCTGTGCTGGTGACGGCTTCGGTGGCCAAGGCAGGCGAGGGGCTGGGCAAGCGCTTCGGCATGGTGATATCCCTCTATCTGGCCAGCACGCTTATAGCTGCCATGGTGGCTGTGGGCGCTTCGCAGATGTTCCCCGTGCCGCTTACGCTCAGCGGAGTGGATGGCATGGAAGCATCGGCACCCGGAGCGCTCCACGAGGTGATAGGCAATCTTCTGCTTGGGCTGACGAGCAACCCCGTGGAGGCAGTCAGCTCGGCCTCCTATCTGAGCGTGCTCTTCTGGAGCATCATCATGGGACTGGCGCTCAAGAAGTCGGGAGCCGTACAGGCCATCGAGGTGACAAGGCAGCTGGCTCAGGCCGTGTCGGTGGTGGTACAATGGATTATCCAACTGGCTCCGCTGGGCATCCTGGGACTGGTATATACTTCGGTGGGCGAGAGCGGACTGGAGATTTTCCGCTCCTACGGCCAGTTGGTGCTCCTGCTCATAGGCTGCATGCTGGTGGTGATGCTGGTGGTCAACCCCCTCATCAGCGCCTGCCTGCTCAGGCGCAACCCCTACCCGCTCCTGTGGAGGTGCCTCAGGGAAAGTGCCGTGAGCGCCTTCTTCACCCGCTCGTCGGCTGCCAACATACCCGTCAACATGTCGCTCTGCAAGCGTCTGGGCCTTGATGAGGACTTCTACTCGGTGAGCATCCCGCTGGGGAGCACCATCAATATGGACGGAGCAGCCATCACCATCACCGTGATGAGTCTGGCAGCCTGTCATGCCGTGGGTGCCGAGGTGTCGGTGGCAAGCGCTGTGGTGCTGAGCATACTGGCCACCCTGGGTGCCTGCGGAACATCGGGCGTAGCTGGCGGTTCGCTGCTGCTCATCCCCATGGCATGCGCACCCTTCGGCATCGGGGGCGATGTGGCCATGCAGGTGGTGGCCATCGGCTTCATCATAGGAGTAATACAGGACTCCATGGAGACGGCCCTCAACTCCAGCAGCGACGTGTTCTTCACCGCCACGGCCGACCTATACGCACGCAGGCAGAAGGGGCAGAAACAGGCCGCAGAGTGAAGCGATTGCGCAGAAGCGGGAAGAGAACCTTCCACCGTCTGTCTCCCCGCAAGAGAAAAGCCAGCCGACCGGAAGCCCTCAGCCCCTACTGGAAAGCGCAGTTGTAGGTTCGCCCATTGGCATTTTACAGGTAAAAGATTGGCACAAAAACGGCTTTTCCTTACCTTTGCTCTTACAGAAAGAGAATTTACATTACTAACATGACAATTCAAGAATCCATCCTATGAGAACAATCACAAGAATGGCATCCCTGCTGCTCATACTGGCGGCAGGATTCAGTTGGATTGCCTGCGGCGACGAACCACCCGCACCCGCAGGCGGAGGAGAGACACCCGAAGAGCCGGGAGGAGGAAATGAGGAACCCGAGGACACCCTTTCGGAACAGGAGAAGGAATTCCTGCAGATAGAGTTCGACTCGCCCACCGAGGCCGATGCCGACAACGGCTTTGCTGCCACCGTACGCTTCACGCTCCAGGGAGAAGGGCTGCCCAGGGGTGTGGCCGACTGGGGTGTGGCGGTAAGCGTGAACCGCGAGAATCTGGAAAAAAGACCCGAGCAATGGATAAGCACCCTGGTCACAGGCAAGGAATTGCCCGTCAGCAACTTCAACATACTCACTCTGAAGGGACTTTATGGCAAAGAGACCTACTACTGCCGCCCGTATATCCAAAGCCAGGAGGGAACCATGAAATGGGGCGGAATAGCCCGCTTCACCACCCCCGAAGAAGTATTCTTCATCAGCCAGAAGGATAGCAGTTCCAATTCCATCATGGAGGGAACAGCCACCATCGAGACCAACGCCTCGAGCGCAGTCCTGGGGAGCCGCTTCCAGAAGGTGGAGGCCAAACTGGTGGATGTGAGTCTGGACAAGTCGCAATTCAGTCTGAACTACTACGAGACGGAGCCATCGGGCGTAAACCACCACTCTCTGAAGTGGCTGTCCGAAGATATGCTCCAGGTCAGCTTCACCCGTCTCCCGCCCCAGGCTTCGGTAAGCTTCAAGGTGGCCATCGAGTGTGACGGCGTGCAGAAGTATCTCTCGCCCACCTATCTCGTCACCTCCAGGGAACTGCCCGAGACGGGAATGGTGGACTTGGGACTGGCGGTCCATTGGGCGGCATGCAATCTGGGAGCCTCATCGCCATGGGACACAGGCTCCTACATGACCTTCGACGAAGCCCAGGCTGCTGACGAGGCCGACGGTTCCTGGCGCCTGCCCAACGAGAGCGACATCACCCAACTGACCATCCGATGCCAGTTCATCCCGGTTTCTCTGGACAATATGAGACGAGGAATGCTGGTTGTGGGCTTCAAGAACAGCATCTTCCTGCCCTATGGCGACACCGGCGAAGACCAAGCGGAAAGTAGCGGCTTCCATACAGGCTACTACTGGACAGGTGATGAATACTACAGTACAACTTCCCCCACCGACAAATCCCGCGCCTGGTCGCTCCGCCTTTACGGAATGACCGAACAGGACGACAACCGCGTATCAAGGGTGGAACTGATGAAGAAGTACCATCTGAACGTTCGCCCGGTCTGTCCCCGGGACTGACCCGCACCCGCGTGCAACACCCATCCAAGCCCGCTGCCAGAGCCATCCAAGCGCCCTGCAGCGGGCTTTCCATTGCCCTTCATCCTTCCCGGGAGCCTCCTCACACGCGCACGCGCATATTATATATAAGGTGTAGAGGGACTTGGAAAAAAGTACATCGGTCTTCTTTTCTCCCTTTGCCAATACGCATTTCCCGTCACATCCATTCATTCCTGGCGGGAACAGGGGAAGAGGCTTGATATGGCAAACAGCGGTATAATGTCTATTGTCTTACCGTCCGGGCTCAGGAAAGAACCGAAATTTTCGAGCGAGCACCTGACCCCTCGGCCTATATGTTTCTGAGGATTCTTCATCAGGGAGTACATGCTGCTCATCGAACCCTTTACTCCCGACTTCACCTCTATGGGCACTATCCGGCTCCCCTGTGCTATGATGTAATCCACTTCGGCACATGTTCCCTTGTTCATGTTCTGCCAATAATAAAGTTGATGACGCTTCTGGGGCGAATAGCACTTCATTATTTCAAGTCCGGCAATCATTTCCGCCACATTTCCCTTATCCACCAGATCCACCACATTCTCCACCATCAGCTCCTTTACGAGGCTTTCCGTATCGTCATCTATTCCGAGCAGAGCCAGCAGAATGCCGCTGTCATGCACCAGATATTTGACCACACGCTCGTTTATCTCGGCTCCCAATGGAATTCCGTTGGCATCCGTATGGTAGGCGGGAATTACCAGTCCTGCATCTCGCAGCATCTCAAGGGCCGTCTTTACCTCAGCCGAACGGTACTGCCCTTCCACCCTGCTATACACAAACTTGGCTCCCACCTGATGAGCCACGCTCACCAGCGTCTGGCGCAAGAGTACAGGATTGGCCTTGGCACTATACTTGGCAAAATCATCCTCATAACCCTGAAGGATCTCGTTGACGATATCGCTACTGGCACGATAAGAGCCCGTCTGGGCATACGCAGCCACAGCCTCGGGCATCCCTCCCACCAGCATAAAGCTTCGGAAAGCCTCCACCAACTTCTCATAGAATGCTTTCAAGAGCGGGTGACTGGAGTTGCAGTCCTGCTTGGCACGCCACAGTCCCTGTAGCCCCGTGGCCAACAGAAACTCGTCAAACGACATGGGATAGACAAACAGCGAACTGACCCTCCCTACGCCAAAGGAGGACAAATCCTTCAGAGCAAACTCAAGCAGCGAACCAGCCGCCACAACATGCAATTCGCGATAATCCTCCTTGAAGAACCAAAGGCTGCGAATCACATCCTCACTCCTCTGTATCTCGTCCAGAAAGAGAAGAGTCTCACCTGGAACAATAGGAACATCATAATAATCATGGAGTTTACGCACTATATCCCTCACGTCACGATTTCCCTTGAAGATTTCCACCACCTCGGGATTTCGCTCCAGATTCACTTCTAGGAAATACTTGAAGGTTTCACCCAGATGCCTGACAGAACTGGACTTGCCCACCTGTCTAGCTCCTCTCACCAGCAAAGGTTTCCTGAGCGGACTCTCTTTCCACTCCAGCAACGCCACATCAATACTCCGCGCCAGATAGTTCTTCTCCATAATCTGTTCCTTTCCACTTTAATCTTTTCCATAGCAAAATTATTGATTATATAGCAAATACGCAACCCTCCCTCCTTCTTTTTGCTAAAAGATAGACTTATCGATGGCCGTTTTGTGCTAAAAGATAGACTTATCAGAGGGTATTTTATGCTAAAAGATAGAGTTATCAGAGGGATTCCTGAGCAAAATGGCCGGCATTTGGAGGGGTTTTGGCTTGAATATTCGCCTCCGCTTCCAAAATCGTTTGACAGACGAAACACTTTTTGCCCAAAATCGTTTGACGGGCGAAACACTTTTCTTCTAAAATCGTTTGATGAGCGAAACATTTTCTCCTAAAATTGCTTGATGTACGAAACGAATTGAGGATTTCGGGAGACTTCATTTGCTTCCCCTTCTACCTGTTGTATTCCTTATATTGCAAAAAAGGCTTGGAAAAGCCTTGGAATAAGCATGATAATCGTTAACTTTGCATACCCTTCGACTAAATCAAGGGGGTAGGCAGAGCCTGAAAAGGCACTCCTTGGCGGGAGGCGGAACCTGTTGCCGCAGCCCGCTGACAGGCAGCCTTACCATATCCATATTGTAAAATCTCAAGCGTTAGATTATGAGAAAGACCCTTCTTTTGGTATCTCTGTTCCTCGGCATACTGCACTCCCAGGCCCAGGAACAAGTCATGAACATCTGGAAGACCGACGGCACCAGCACCCAAACCCGTGTGGCAGACCTGAAGCAGATAAGCTTCCTCCGCGTGGATGGAGCCAACCAGGGGATGCAGGTGAAGACGCTGGGAGGAGAGACGGTAGCCGTTCTCTTTGAGACAGAACCTATTGTGACGGTTGCCAGCGGCACACTCGTCATCAAGCCTGACTCTACCGAAGCCCTCGAGATAGAGATTTCCGATATTGCCGAAATACGGTTTGGCGACATGCCCAACTCCATCACCTCCAGCCAGGCAAAGACGCTCTCCTGCATCATGCAGGATGATGGCGCTCTGATAAGCGGCATCTCCAAGGGCATCACCCCCCGCGTATATTCCACCGACGGACGCAGCCTGCCCGTCCCGCCTGTCTGCAACGGACAGCTCAGGCTCGACCGTTCCACACTCGGCACAGGCATCTTTATCGTGAAGGTAGGCAGCCTCTCCACCAAGATCATGCTGTAATTCCAGCACCCACACACCTTCAACATTCAGATTACTCAAGATGAAAAAGATATCCATTCTGGCAACCATCCTCCTGGGAGCCACGTCACTCTGGGCACAACAGCCCACCACCATGATCATGAAGACAGCCAATGGGGCTGTAGTTCGCACCAACGTGAACGAGGTGGAGAAGATCACCTTTGCCGACACCACCTACAACCTCAACAAGAACGGCTACCGCATACTGGAAGCCGACGAGCTGTGCTGGCCCGACGACCGCCTGCTGCCGCTCTTCCCCACCCCGTCAGCCTCACTCAGGTCACTCGACATGAAAGCGGCTGCCCTCAAGGATGAAGAGCGCGTGATGTTCTGCACCCTGCAGGGACTCGTCAACCGCACCTGCCCGCGCATCATCCTCTATAACCACAACGAGGAGCCGCAGAACACCTGGCCGTCGGCACACGGACTTCGGGCTGCCGTCATACCCATTACCAAACCTTACACGCTGGCCAAGCTGTACAAGGACGAAATCAAGGGGCTGGTGCTCTACAGCAACGAGCTGAGCGAACACTATGCCAATCTGGCCGTCACCATAGCCGGACTGGAGCGATTGCTCCCTGTGACAGCTGAAATCAGGTCGAAGCTCATAGCCAACGGCATGGACTTTCCCGTGGTGGAAGACCTCACCCAGCTCAAGTTGTCCTCTGCCCTCGACATCTACACCTATCTTTATGACAACTACTGGAGCCGTTGCAACCACCGCCTGCTCGTCAGCATCCGCCCCACCATACCCTACGTGCACGACATAGGAGCGGCATGCGGCTCGGCATGCGTGTGGCTCGACCCACGCACAGGCAAAGAGCGTCTGCTGCTCGACAAGATGCTCCGCGACATGAAACCCGGACGCGATATCGTGCTGGGATGGTATCCCGAAGAACGTTCGGGAGTGGGCGAAGCCACCAAATACGGTCTCTCCACCGTACCCGCCGACTTCTTCGAGAACACCTCTATATATACGGCCGTCAACAAGCCCGTATGCATCCCGCCCGTGCCCAAGCGCCCGAAGCTGGAAAACAAGGTGTATGCCGCCATCTACATCAGCGACGGCGACAACATACAATACTGCCAGCACGCTATGGCCAAAATCTTTGAGCAGGGAGGACGGGGAAAGATGCCCATGAACTGGACCGTCAGTCCTGCCCTGGCCGACTTCTCCCCCATGATGCTCAACTACTATTACGGCAAGGCTACTGCCCAGGACTGCTTCGTGAGCGGCCCGTCGGGACTGGGATACGCCATGCCCTATGATGCCCACAACACCCGCTATTATGCCCAACCAGCCCAAGCCGACCTGCTGAAGCCGTATTGCCAGCTCACCCAACGCTATCTCGAGAAGGCCGGACTGCGCGTCATCACCGTATGGGACAACATGAGCACCATCCAGCGCAAGGTCTATGCCAACAACTGCCCCTACCTCTACGGGCTCACCATCAACGACTGGGAGCGGCAGAGCAGCCGTCTGACCGCCAAGGTACAGTCCGGCTGGCTGCCCATCGTACCCCTGTACCCCTGTTATGCCAATAGTGTGGATGTCATCACCGACTTCTTCAACCGCGACATCAAGAAGTTCACAGGCACCAAGCCGATGTTTGTCTCCGGCCAGGTTACCGTATGGGATGTCGGGCCCGACAAACTCGTAGCTCTGAAGAACAAGCTTGACGCGCTCGCCCCTGATAACGTCAATATCGTGCGGGCCGACCATTGGTTCAGCTATTACAACGAAGCCAACCATCTGCCGTTCAACCTCACCCTGCTCCAGGACATGGTGGTCACCTCATCCCCTGCCAGCACAGATGCCAGCTATGCCGCCAACGGTTCACCCTCCGAGCAATATATGTGGGTATCAAAAGCTGCCGACGGAACAGGCTGGGTGCAACTTGACTTCCAGGAGCCTTTCCTCATAAGCCGTTATGTGGTGCGTCATGCCGAGTCGGCCGGCCTTGCTCCACAGCTCAACAACCGCAATTTCACCATCGAAACAAGCCTCGATGGCGAGACGTGGACCACAGTAGGCACCCACACGGCCAACACTTCTCCCGTCACCGAAGCCAGCATATCGCCCACCGAAGCACGCTTCCTGCGGGTGAATGTCACCCATGCAGGCACAGACGGCATCGTCCGCATAGGCGACATCGAAGTATATGGTTCGCATTGAGCCTTCCGTGCGTACAGGCCTTTGAGGACGATATAGCGACACTACACACCGATGATTGCCTTATAGGACATTTCCATTTGTCCTATAAGGCAATTATTTCATAGCCCTGGGTCAATGGTTTCCCTTACGCCTGTTACATTCCATGCACAGCATCTGGCAGTTCTCCTTTACGGTCTTTCCGCCCTTTGACCATGGGGTGATGTGGTCGCCTTCCATGAATTCGAAATCAAACTCCTTATGGCAATGGGGGCAGATATGATGCTGCTCCTCCCACACCTCCATCTTGATGTCATCGGGGAAACTGCGCAACTGTAGGTAACTCTCCTTGCCTGTAAGGACGTATGGACTTATGCTTTCTCGAAGTGTGAGATATAGACATCATATATCATCTTTTCTGCAAATACAGGATAATTATAACCCATAACATACCGAAGATAAATGTCTTCTCTTTCAATTATCTAATATATTATTAGTTGATTATCAGTATCATACGCTGCAAACAATAGAAACGTGGCAATATAGGTTCAATTTTGATACGGAATGGACAATCTTTAATGTATTTAACTTTCATTCTCATCAAAAAGTTCAAATATCAAGAAGAAAGCCTGTCGGTAATGAAGAATTTTCACTACCGACAGGCTTGTCTGTATTTTATCTATAAAGTTATCTCCATAGAGGCTCCGAAATCCAATTTTCAGGGAATCCCATTGCTGTCGGATCTACCTGTGGATAAGAAGCGAGTAATGATTTGAGTTCATTCTTGAAGTCCAGTCCATATCCCATGGAATCAAGCCAATATGCTATACAACAGGCTATAGCATATACTTTGTTCGCATCAACACCATCAATGTCCACCCACGCTCCACGTAAAGAAGCGTTCATTTGTGGAGCATTGGAAAGATAACGATTCCAAAGTCGTGAGTGGTGAGCGCAACAGTTTCTCAGGACAGTTACACTACGCATCCAGCTTTCCAACACCTCATGCTGTGGAAGATTGAATTGACGAGCTACACGCTTCTTCAACTTCTTGTCACTGAAATTGTAATAGAGTTTTGAAAGCGTGCCGAAAGATGCAAGTTCAAGCGTTTTCCATGCTGGAGGGAATATCGGCTTGTCATAGTTGCGCCTATGCTCTTTGATAAAGTCCTCCTTGCTACGTTGAAGTTCTCTATCTATGGAGTTCATATTCTCAATAAACTTGTGTTCATCGTCAGCAAGACTTGTATCAAAGAACCAAAACGGTCCATAAGCCAAAGAGAACTCTTGTATAATCTTTGTGCGCAAAGCAATCTCTAATCGTTGAACAGCCTTGAACATCAAATCTCTCAGCTCTATATCAAAGTTATAGAGAGCTACGGCATCTTCAAATCTACTATTAGGCTTAAATTGATGCGTAGTCTTGTCTGCCTCCATAGGACGAAGGTATTGGACAAAACGAAAGTAACTGACCTCTCCAAGAAATTTTGTAGCCTTGGATGAATCAGCAATATTTAAGTCTCTACTTTTTAGTAGTTCTATTTGTTCGGAAATAGAAAGAGCCTGTTTAGCGTATAATCTTAATGTTCCCATAAAAGCAAAAGACCCGCCCTGGTTCGCTGTTCAAATGGGAAGCGTGGCGGATTCTGTTGCTGCAACGAGAGTGTAAACTAAACTGTGTCAAGCTACAATAAAAGTAGTTTAACACAGTTTTTATATTATGGACAACTTAGAAATTGATTACAAGAAAGCAGCTCAGCAGTTGCGTAGTGGTGAAGCCTTATTTGGCAAGGACGGAGCATTAGCTCCATTGTTAGAGCGTATTCTCAACTCAGCTCTCGAAGGTGAGATGGATGCTCATTTAAGTGAAGAGGAACGCTCTTCCGGCAACCGTCGTAATGGTAAGATGAGTAAGAAGGTTCAAACAAAATATGGTGAGGTCACTATAGAGACTCCTCGTGACCGAGACGGAACTTTCCAACCTGAGACCGTAAAGAAGCGTGAGACTATTCTTGCCAATGGCATGGCTGACCAGATTATTGAGATGTACGCCATGGGCACCAGCACACGTGATATCAGCAGCTACTTTGAGCGTGAGTTCAACACAACTCTATCAGCCGATACTATCAGCTCTATAACAGACCGTGTATTACCCGAAATCACCGCCTGGAAGTCTCGCATGCTCGATCCTGTATATGCCATTTGCTGGCTTGATGCTATCCATTATAAGGTAAAGGATGAGAATGGCAGAGCTGTCACACGAGCCATTTACAACATTCTTGGTATCAACAAGGAAGGCCAAAAAGAACTGTTAGGTATGTATGTGTCTAAGAGTGAAGGAGCTAACTTCTGGCTAGAAGTTCTTACGGATCTTCAGAACCGTGGTGTTCGAGACATCTTGATTTGTTGTATTGATGGTCTCAAAGGCTTCCCAGATGCCATCCAAAGCGTATTTCCTGAGAGTTCTGTGCAGCTCTGTATTGTCCATCAGATACGCAATTCTATCAAGTATGTTGGCAGTAAGCATCAAAAGGAGTTTATCAAGGATTTAAGAACAGTATATGGTGCAGTAAACAAAGACTCCGCTGCTGCTAATTTAGACCTGTTAGAGTCTAAGTGGGGAGAGATGTACCCAATTGTCATCAAGTCATGGCGTGACAATTGGGAACGTCTGACAGAGTATTTCCAATATACTCCAGCCATCCGTAAACTCATTTATACGACCAATACGGTTGAGGGGTATCACAGACAGGTAAGAAAGGTCACAAAGACTAAAGGGGTCTTTCCTACGGATAATTCTTTGGAGAAGCTTGTGTACTTAGCTTACCGCAACATCCGTAAGAAATGGACTATGCCACTGGCAAATTGGGGACAACTTTCTCAACAATTGGCAATAAAATTTGGAGATAGATTTAAAATTATGTAACTTTGCAGCCGAAAAGGCTTCCCTGCTGGGGGCATGCCCCCAGCAGGGAGTGGGAATGAAAGTTAAGAACAAGCCTTGACACAGTTTAATTTACACCCCCAATTTATCAGCCAGATCATCGTTCCCAATAATCAGCCAATTAGTTTTGTCTTTGAGAAACTCAATACTCTCGGTGCTTTTTGCAGCATCAACAAAAGTATCATCAATATTATCAGTAGAGCAATATGGAACTACCGCATTAACTGTATACATAGCAATTTCGTAT
>OOBO01000063.1_pt1 | contig 83837 bp, 67 predicted proteins | sample 1671031 | NCBI WGS metagenome assembly OOBO01 (sample SAMN06348115, study PRJEB24527) | human gut metagenome | biome: human gut; feature: ankylosing spondylitis patient; material: feces | host: Homo sapiens | place: China | collected 2015-10 | reverse complement strand
ATATCTACTTTTTCTTACAGGTACAAATAAGGTACAGATGTTTATAATAATAACGCAAAGATAGCAATATTATTGTGTACGGCCAAAAACAAGAAAAGCGTGTAACTCATTGAGCTACACGCTTTCCATTTGATATTGTATTCTTATTTCTCTATGTGCTTATTTCACCTCCTCTGAAACCAATACACGCGGCGTGAGTGATGAGCATCAGGGGACAGTAGATGAGAATACCATCACCAGTCTGCGGGTATGGGCTTTCGACGCAGACAGCAAATCGGTGGGCGGAACCGCTCTGTGTTACAAGGAGGAGACGGCACTCAATGCCACCACAGGACTTCACACCTTCACTATGAAGTTGCCACGCATGACCGGCGGACGTCCTCTCAAGAAGATAGACCTCTATATCCTGGCCAATGCCGAGAGCGGTTCCAATCTGGCCACACCGGCCGAGAACCGTCAGCTCACACGTCAGGAGTTGCAGGAGAAGGTGGTGTCTGAGTCATTCGGACTCAATGCTCAGGGCGACCCACAGTGTGTGGTGGTGCCTGCAGGCGGACTTCCCATGAGCCGTATAGTGCAGGACATTCCCATTGAAGGATATGTGACCGAGGCACCCAATGTGACCAACCCCACCATCAATATCCCGCTCACCAGAGCTGTGAGCAAGTTGCACTTCTTCTTCTCGCGCCGTTCCAATGCAGGCACAGAGCAGGTGGAGGTGACAGGCATCGAAGTGGGAGCCGGCACTGTGCCTGAGGCCAGTCTGGTGTTCCCATTGCCCGTGACGTTTGCCAGTCCTATTCCTGCCGACCTGACCGACACTCGCTCCTACAGCAGTTACGTCAACCATGCCGTGCGCAGGATGGGAACCATCAAGGCTTCAGGCATTCCCGAGTTGGACGAGCCTAAGTCGCTCATTCGTGGCACTTCGGAGGATGCCGAGGCTTATATGGCCCGATTGGCCAATGCAGGCATGACCAGCCATTATCTCACCTATCTGCGCGAGACCGACCAGGAAGTGCCCATCACCATCCATTACCGCTTGGGTGAGGGAGGAAGCGAGAAGGCTGCCACAGTAAACGTGCTGGCTGGCGACCTCAGGAGAAATCACGAGGTGGTGGTATATGGATATTTCCTCGAGGGAGGACTGCTGGCTGTGGAGCCTCAGGTGCTTCCGTGGGCCGAGACCAGCAACTTCAACTTTGCCGACAAGTGTGAGGTGAAGCTCACTCACGGCACTGTGACTCTCGATGCTACGGGTAACTATATAGCTATCAGCTACCAGGACTGGACCACAGGAGCTGCCATCTCTGGCTCTCCGCTCATTACCTTCGACGTCAATACAGGTGCCCGCCGATGGGTGTTGCAGACTGACAATCCTGCCTTTGGCTTCCTTGTTGAGGGAGAGACCCAGTTGCGCGACCAGTTGACAGGTTATGACGGAACGGTGAACTTCTATCTTATGCCGCGTGTGAAGGTGGATGAGGCGCTGGAGCAAAACCGCAAAGCAAGCATCTTCATGACCCTTCCCGAGTCTGACAACAGCCGTCTGCTCATCAATGTAGGCGAGAACAGTTTGCCTGGTGGGGATGACCACATCGACTTCTGGCAGAAGTCATAGAGACGATTCAGATATTTGACATAAAGAGATCACAGACATGAATACATCAAGACATAGGACATACATCATGGGGATAGCACTTGTGGCTGTCCTGGGTGTGCTGGCCGGCTGCACGAGCGAGGAGAACTTGCCGCAGCAGGGAGGCATGCTGAGGGCAGAGACACAGGTGAGTGGCTCACGCGCCGACGGCTCCAGCGTGGTGCCTTCTGACGACGCGCTCAACGAGAGTAGTCTGGCTGGCGGACTGCAGGTATTCGTGTTTGACAAGGCTGGAAACAAGAAGCTTTACCGCCGCATCACGGATGCCAAGGAGGGTGAGCAGAGCACACTGCAGACAGGCAACTGGCTTCAGGACCTGACGCTTACTGCTGGCCAGGCCTATGATGTGTATGCCATTGCCAACGGACCCGCATCAGAAGTGGAGGCTTGCAATACAGTGGCAGAACTCAAGGCACTTGCCACCAGCGATGCCAATATATATAAGGTACACACTACAGCCGACAGGAAGTACTTCCTCATGGACCAGTACCTGGAGTGGACACCTACTGCCGACAGCCGTCAGGTCATCAAACTGGATGCCATGAAGAGGGCTGCTGCCAAGATTCAGCTCGATCTGAATGCCGTAGTAGATGGCTACACCGTGGGAACACCCATGTTCCGCATGGTGAACTATAATACATCAACCAGTATTCTGGAGAAGGGTAGCGAAGGGCATGTCTCTGTGACAGAGATGGAACAGTATGTTGGAAACTCCAACAGTTTCAATGGAGAGGATGGACTCTATTGGAATCGATTTGTGGCCTATAGCTATTCCTTCTCCTGGGCTGGTGAAATGGAGCAGCGTCCCTGCATACTGGTGAAGCTGCCTCTGACCAAGAACGGTGAGAGCGAGACCAAGTTCTTCTATTATCGCATACCTGTTCGCCCCACAGAGGAAACTGCTCTGGAGCGCAACCATATATATAAGGTAATAGCCAAGGTGACATCTTTGGGTGCCAGTTCGGAGTTGCGTGCCGACATGGAAGCCGACATTCAGTACTGCGTGCTGCCGTGGACTCAGCAGGAGGTAGATGTCAATGTGCCCGACCGCAAGTACCTCATGGTCACTCCCGACCTGGTGTTCATGCGCAACGTAGCCACTGACAACAGCATCAAGTTCTATGCTTCCTCGGCCTGCAAGGTGGAAATCAGCGAGGTGTATTATTATGACAAGAATAATACAAAGAAGACCATCAGCAAGGGCAATGTCCAGTATCCCACCGTTACGCTGACTGGAACCAACGAGGGACACATAGATATCAACTCAACGATACCCACAAACCTCACGGTGAAGTATATCAAGTTGCACATCTCATTGGCCAATGATCCCAGTACATACAAGGAAGTGTTGGTGAAGCAGTATCCTATTGAGTATGCACAGGCCATCTTCGGATGGTATTCTTCACGAAATGATGAGAGCTGGATAGACTATCAAAGGGACAAGACAGCGCATGATACGAAGAAGACATATTCGGATTATGGTGGTTCTTACAGAGCCAAGATATATGTACCAGAAAAGTATAACGGGACAACGGAAATATCTTATCTGATAGATGAAGGTGTGTATTCAAGTGATCCTTGGTGGTGGGGGAGCCAAGAGAATCCTCCTTATACAGCCAAGGCATCGGGCACAAGCCAGAACAAGAACCCTAATATGTATGTGATACAGATTACCAGTACCAATGGCGATTATGTGATAGGTCATCCCAAGATAGACTATAGCAATCCTAACAGTAGCAGTTATGGCTCCAAGGATCATGTGGTTTCTCCTGCCTTTATGATAGCATCGCAGTTGGGAGCTGTGATGTCTGATGGCTTTGATAAGAGAACTGCTATCACTCATTGCAAGACCTACAGGGAGGTGGCCAAGGATAGTACGGTATATGACAATTGGCGTTTGCCTACCAATGAGGAAGTGCAGGTGATTTGTGACTATCAGGGCAAACCAGATTCTCCAATTGATGTGGTGCTGGCTGGAGAGAAGTATCGGACGTTAAGTCAGGAGACAGTTACAGCGAATGAAAAAGGAAATGATGGCATTTTTGTCCGCTGTGTCCGCGACATGTCAAAGGAAGAAGTGGATAAACTGGAGGGGAACAAAAAGTGAGTGAAATGCCTAAGGCGACTGCCGTAAATGGCAAGAACGCCCCAGCGATTAGTATAAACAAAGAGACAGAGCTATGAAGACAACGCATATATATATAAGGTATATGGCCCTGCTGTGGGTTGCACTCTTCACACTGGCAGGCTGCAACAGCGAGATTACCACTGTACCTCAGGGGGAGCAGGCTGATGGCATGATGCAGGTCAACCTCCTGGTGCATACAGCCGACTATGCTGTGCAGACACGTGCCAATGGGAGCGTGAAGGGTGTGGAAGGCATCGCCGAGGGAAGCATGCAGCTGCTTTGCTTCGACAAGGGCGGCTACTTTCTGGGAATGGGGCAGTCTGTCACCATAGGAGCCAATCCTGCCGGCGACGACAACAATCATTCGCTCCGCGCCACTGTGTATAACAGCACCGCCCGCATCCATTTCCTGGCCAATGCCAATATCACTATGGATCCACAGTGGGTGGGCATGGGAGAGAATATCCTGATGAACAAACTGGAGAGCAAGTATGATGTGAATACCCGGATGGTGTATTGGGGCTACCTCAAGCAGGCCGATCCTGAGGCGATGAAGGCTTATCTGGCCAACAGTGCCAATGTCATCTATATGCTGAGAGACCGTGCAAGGGTGGATGCCAAATGGGATGGCAACACGTCGGGAATCACGGACATCCAGGTGGCTCTGGCTGGTGGGTCCGACCGTGGATGTATGGCTCTGATGGACAAGAGTACACTCGCTTTCCCCGAGATAAGGAACAAGACCGACTGGGAGAAGAGCCTCACCTTCATCTGCCAGCCTCTCACCTACGAGCGTTTGGGGCTTGACGAGAGTGCTTTTGCCAGCCAGGCTTTTGCCTATGAGACGGAGAACAGCGTCAAAGAGCCGCTTGCCGTCATCCTGAAAGCCACCTACGCTGGTGGTGCCACCAAGTATCACAAGGTGTATCTGCAGGATGCACAGTACCAGAACTACCAGGTGAGGCGCAACCACACCTACCGCATCAATGTGAAGAGGCTCAATGCCGAGTACGGCTACAATACTGCCCGCGAGGCTGTGGATGGTCAGGGAAGCAACGACATCTGGGTGGAGGTGGATGATATCATCTCTGAAATCAGCGCAGGAGACTTCACCCTCAGGATAGCCAGCGGCAAGGTGGGTGCCACCTCCATAGTCTATAACCATGGTGCAGATGCCAGCCAAACTATTCCCTTTACCTATTCGGGCGATGCAACAATGACGCAGGGGGATTTCGAATACCGCTTTACCTCCAATCAGGGACTGGCTGAGCAAACCAGTTTGGGGATGAGCTATGCGGGCAACGGCAACGAGAGTCGCCTCTCCTTTACCCTCAAACCTGTGACAGGAACCCTCAATAGCGCCATCATCTTCCTGCGTGACAAGAAGCACGGACTGAGCCGCTACATCAACCTCTACAGCATCAGCCACTTCAGCTTCGGATATAATGCCGGCGGAATCACCATTGGCAAGGCGGCAGGACAGGATGCTACCTTCACCTTCACCATACCTGACGACTATCCCCAAGACCTCTATCCCGTGGTGGTGAAGTTCGCTTCTGACGATGTCAACCCTCGTGGAGTGGATGTGGAGGTGGGTAGCACCAATGAGCCACCTATCAATCAGGAGTGGAACTGCTGGTTTGTGAAGAAGTGCTATGCTCCTGGCTCCTACAATGTGACCATGCGCAATGTGCGTGCCAAGGCGTCTGGCGCTAAAGGAAAGTTCTATATGAAGGCAGCCTACTATGGCAAGGATGCTGCCAGTGTGAACCAAGCCATCGAGATTCCGGTCACTTTCCAGTAGGGTGATATTTGATAGATGTAACTTTGCCTGCGTACTGGCTGAACAAGGTCGCCAGGGATACCCGCGAAGGTATCCAAGGATACTTTGTAAAGTAAGCAAGGATACTTTTTCTGGTCAGTAGAGATACTTGCCGAGTTGTCTAAGCAAACCTTGGCAAGTATCTTTGCTGACTCCTTTCAGTATCTTGGGAAACGTCCCCGCAGCAGAGTCCGTCATGTGGCAAAAGAGAATGTTAGGATGAGACGTTTTACCCCTTCCCCAGTTCGTCTGGGACTGCTTCTGCTGGCCATGATAGTCAGTGTGGTGCTGCATGCACAAGGCAGGCAGTTCCCCTTTCCCAGTGTGCCCGGCACCCTGCGCACTCCTGAGGACAGACTCCAATACCTGGGCATCCACTATTGGGACCGCTTTGACTTCCGCAGCCAGTCCCTTCTGGCCGACAAGGATGTTACCGAGCAGGGCTTCGTCAACTTCCTCGACCTGCTCTCGCGCATGGACAGCCTGACTGCCGCACGCAGTGCCGATGCCTTTGTGGGCAAGGCTTTTGCCTGGAAGCAGTCGGCCGACACCTTCACCTCACTTGCCCATCATTATCTGGAAAATCCCCAGTCACCCCTGCGCAATGATGCTGTCTATGTGGTGCTCCTGCGCTCCATGCGCCGCCGCAAGGGACTCACACTCACCCAGCGGCAGAGTCTGGACTATAAGATAAAGACCTTCGGCAGCAATCTTCCCGGTCATCGTGCCACCGATTTCCAGTTTGTCGATCGCCAGGGAAAGCGCCATCGGCTGAGCGACTACAGGCATGAGCGCGTGCTCATCTTCTTTTACGACCCCGATTGTGACAACTGCCACCGCATTTCCAGCCAGTTGTCGCGTGACCATCGGCTGGCCGGCACCCGAGTGCTTGCCATCTATCCCGACAGCGACACACAGCACTGGCAGCGCACTCCGCAGGCTTTCCCCCGCACTTGGACTGATGGCTACAGCCCCAGAGGCGAAGTGAATGCCAAGTTGCTCTACACCGTGCGGGCCACTCCCACATTGATGCTCATCGGTAGAGGCGGACTGGTGGAGCTGAAGGACCCTACCCCCGAACAGTTGCTCAGCCATTTGGAGCGGTAGGGTAGCCGCTTCTTCATAAGTGTCCCTTGCTGCCTCATGTTTTTGGCCAAAATCCCTCTTTGGCCACCTTCGCATTATGCTCACAGACCCTCAGAATTGTTCCTTTCTACTTATATAGTGCTCTGTGGCGAAAATTCACGCAAAAAAAGTGCCTTGTAGATTGCAGTTTCACTGGAAAGTGTTAACTTTGTCTTATATTCACAAACAAACTCAATAACGCGATGAAGAAACTTATGATTTTACTGGTTGCGGTGCTGATGGGTTCAGCAACAGCATCGGCTCAGGTCACAAAGGGGCTGACATGGGCCGTAGAAGGTGGCATTGGCAGCGAGCTGGAGCTTGGTGGTCGTGCACAGTATGAGTTTAACAAATACTTGGCATGGGATGTGGCCAGCGTGAAGTATGCATTTGATTATGGCGACGACTGCAATGCCCATGAGTGGGAGGTGACTACCGGTATTCGTGGCTTCTCGCCCACATTCGGTCCCAAGTTGCGTGCGTTTGCCGCTCTTGACCTGGGTTATGGCGGTATCAAGGCAGCTGAGGACCATGCGGATGCAGTTCACTGCTTTGCTCTGGACTTCACCATCGGCCTGCAGGTATATAAAGGACTCTATCTGGGATACGGCTTCGGAGGCCTGTTCAACGATGGCAGTCACAAGGATCATCTGCTTCGTGTAGGCTGGATGTTCTGATAAGGCAGGATGTTCCCTGCATTGAAACGAAAACTCCAAAATGTTTGTACTATAACGCATATTCATATGTGGGAAGAGGGGCAGCAAGTGATTGTAGCCCCTCTTTTACTTTTCCATAGTTAGCCTTTCGCATTTTCTTAGTTGGCTTTTTGCTTTCCCATGGTGGTTTGTCTGCCTTTCCTTTTCCCCTTCATCCGCTTTCATTCCCCTTGTATTCGTCCTCCTTCTTCGCTTCATTCTTCCCGTCACTCCCGCTCCAGCACGAATGATTCCACCCCGTTCCGTATCAAGGATTAGAGCGCTGTGCCGTTTCTAGCCCTTTCCTGCCCACTTCAAAATCTGTGATTCTTGGCTCTTTGTCTGGGCGGAGCGAAGTCGGAATTTGATGTGGGCGTCTTCAAAAAATCCCTTTGTCCTGCTGTGGGAATGATGGAATTATTGTAACTTTGTCTTTACAAACGTTAAAGATGCATTAAGAATAAAGCTGTAGCCTTATGAATTTCCTTGAGCAAAAGATTATGGAGGAGGGGACCATCAAGCCCGGAAACATCCTGAAGGTGGATAACTTCCTCAACCATCAGATCGACATCGACATTATGCGGCAGATCGCATACGAGTTCAAGCGCCGTTTCCGCGGCGAGCCTGTCACTAAGATTCTCACTATCGAGGCCAGTGGAATAGCCATCGGAGTGCTGCTGGGCGACCTCTACGACGTGCCTGTGGTGTTTGCCAAGAAGGGCGAAACGGCCAACTGCACCGATGACAAGTATATCTCCCATGCCTACAGCTTCACTCACAAGCGCATGAACAACATCTTCGTGTCGCGTCCCTACCTCAATGCCGAGGACAAGGTGCTCATTGTGGACGACTTTCTGGCCGATGGACAGGCGGCTCTCTCCCTCATCGACATCGTGAAGCAGGCTGGTGCTTCGGTCACCGGAATAGGCATCGCCATAGAGAAGGGACAGCAGAAGGGTGGAGGCATCCTGCGCGAGGCGGGCTATCATCTGGAGAGCATAGCCATACTGGACGGTATGGACTATGAGACGCAGACCTTCCAGTTCCGTCCTCAGGAGCACAAGTGATATTTCCCCAACTGGAAAAAATAATGTGCCAGGTGCAAAGCGGCGACCCAGTATGGGACGTGTGGCCAATGGCGCAGCTGTATAAACATCTCAACATTTCACACTTACTCCCATGAGTAACCTTTATTCTCTGGACGGTCGGGTGCCCCTTGGGCAGGCTGTCCCCTTCGGTCTGCAGCACGTGCTGGCCATGTTTGTGAGCAATGTGACTCCCATCATCATCCTGGCCAATGTGGCCGGACTGGAGCCGCAACTGAGTGCTGCACTGGTGCAAAACTGTATGGTGATAGCTGGCATAGGCACGCTGGTGCAGCTCTATCCCGTGTGGCGCATCGGTTCGCGCCTGCCTGTGGTGATGGGCATCAGTTTCACCTTCCTTAGCCTGGCAATCACCATTGCCACCACACAAGGTATGGGTTCGCTCATGGGTGCGGTGATAGTGGGCGGTCTGATAGAAGGCGTGCTGGGTCTGTGCGCCAAGTATTGGATGAAGCTCATCTCTCCTGTGGTGGCTGCAACGGTGGTGACAGCCATAGGCGTATCGCTGCTGCCCATCGGAGCCAATAGTTTTGCGGGCGGACAAGGAGCATCCGATTTCGGTTCTGCCGAGAACTGGATAGTGGGCAGCGTCACTCTGCTGGTATGCCTGGTGTGCCAGGTGCTGGCCCGTGGTTTCCTGCGCTCGCTCTCGGTGCTGGTGGGACTGGTGGTAGGATACGTACTGGCTTGCTTTATGGGCATGGTGCATTTCGAGGGTATCCACGATGTGGGCATTGTGGCATTGCCCCGGTTGTTGCCTTTCAAGCCAGAATTCCACTTGGGTACTATACTCTCTGTGGTGGCCATCTATCTGGTGTCGGCCACAGAAACCATAGGTGATACCACTGCCTTATGCTCGAGCGCAGTGGGCCGTGACGTGAAGCCACGTGAGCTGCAAGGTTCTATCGCGTGCGACGGATTCGTCAGCACAGTGGCAGGATGCTTCGGCTGCACGCCTATCACCTCGTTCAGTCAGAATGTGGGACTGGCTGCCATGTCGGGTGTGGTGAACCGCTTCACCATTGCCACCGGCGCTGTCATCATGATTCTGGGCGGCATCTTCCCCGCCGTAGGCTTCGTGCTCACCACCATCCCGCAGGCTGTGTTGGGCGGTTGCACCATCATGATGTTTGGCAGTATCCTCTTTGCGGGCATCAACATGGTGGCCCGCTGTGGCAACAACCAGCGCAACCTGGTCATCGTAGCCACCTCGCTCAGCGTGGGTCTGGGCTTTACTGCCAGCAGCGAGATGTTCAACATCTTCCCCAGCATCGTGCGCACCGTATTTGCTGACAACTGTGTGGCTGTCATCTTCCTGCTTGCCTTGCTGCTCAATCTGCTGCTGCCCAAGGAGGAGGAACACAAGGTGCAGTAACTGTCAATCGACTGTGATGAAATAAGAAACGTGCTGGCGTGGGGCGAGGGAAACACCTTTGCAGCCGCGCTGCGCTGTTTTCTGCGGGGGAGAAGAAGCATCCCTGCGTATGTTTGGGCGGGTGAACAGGCTCCCCTTGCGCGCTCTTCGGGCTGAACCAAAGTTTTTGCCCTGAAAATGCAGCACGCTGCGATGCCCAACGCAGCACGCTGCATCGGCCATTGCAGTGCGCTGCGTTGCCACATGCAGCGCTCTGCATCTCTCAGCCTGCTATGGAGCATGATGGCAGATAGCGGCAAGGCAACTCTGAAGCCTCCGCATGTGAGAAGTGCAGGATGGGTAAGGTGGGTGCTAAGAAAGCGCCTTCCGCCTGTCACGCAGGATTGCGGAAAAGGCAGAGGTGCGTGGTGGTATCAGATGAGACGTATGCTTGGCAGGCACAAAACATTTGCTTGGTGAGGAATCACCAAGCCGCTGTGCAGCTTCATGGAAAAGGTCTGCTTGTCAGGCTCTGCGCCCATGAGACTATCCGGCAGAAGGCTTCCCGGGGGAATCGGACTCCTCTTCGGGCGGTTCGGGAAACTCCTTGTCGCCTCCTCCTATCTCCTCTTGCCAGGGATACAGTGTGGTAGTCTCGCCACTCTGGTCGTCTTTGCGGGTCCAATAACTTGCCATGTCTCTTCCTCCCTATATATTATAATGTATGGGGCAAAGTTAGGGAAAAAGGCGCAAACAGACTTGAACCAATTGAATAAAAACTATACTAATGATGAAGGAACAGGAAAGGGTAGTCTTTGTAGATTACGTGCGTGTGGTGGCTCCGCTGCTGGTGATGCTGGTGCACGCAAGTGAGAATTTCTATGCGGCCGATGCCTCGGGGCTGGCCGGCAGTGTGTCGGAGCTTGCCTGCGAGAGCAACCGCTTCTGGGTAGCATTCTGGGACGGTGGTGTTTCGCGCTATTGTGTGCCCCTCTTTATGATGATATCTGCCTATCTGCTGGTGCCTATGCGGGCCGGGCAGACTATGGAGTCGTTCTACAAGAGGCGCTTCAAGCACATCCTGCCTCCCTTCATCGTGTTCCTCCTGGCCTATTCGCTGCTGCCCCTATTGTGGGGCGCTATGACGTGGGAGCAGTCGCTGGCCGACCTGAAGACCATTCCCTGGAACTTCACATCCATGAGCGGCATCCTGTGGTTCATGTATCCTCTCATCAGCCTCTACCTTATCATTCCTGTGGTGTCGCCGTGGCTGGAGCGCAGCCGGCCGCGTGAGGAACTCATCTTCATCGGTCTATTCGCCGTGAGCACCTGCATGCCTTGGCTGCACCGCTACGTGAGCGCGGAGCTGTGGGGCGAATGCTTCTGGAACCACTACCACATGCTGTGGTACTGCTCGGGCTTTATAGGCTATCTGGTACTGGCGCACTACATACGTGTGCACCTGACCTGGTCGCGCAGGAAGCGTGCATGGGTGGGACTGGTGAGCCTGCTTGTGGGCAGTGTGTTCACTGGTTGGGCGTTCTGGTGGAAGGGCGTTCCCGGTGAGGTCATCAACACTCCCGACCTGGAGTGGGCGTGGGAGTTCTGCATGCCCAATGTGCTTGTGAGCACCTTCGGAGCCTTCCTGCTCTTCACCTGCATCCGCCAGGAGCATGCTCCGAAGTGGATTGTGCAGGTGAGCCGGATGTCCTATGGCATCTATCTCATGCACATGCTGTTCCTGGCTCCAATAGCCTCGTATATAGTAAACGGGGACCAGGCAAATCCCCTGATCCCCGTTGGGTTGGCCATCCCAGTGATAGCCGTACTGACTTACATCTGCTGTGCGCTGACCTCGAAGCTCATTTCGCTCCTGCCAGGCAGCAGGTGGATTATCGGTTGTTGAGCCTCTTCTGCCCGTCTTCAATGTAGATTTCGCCCGGCTGCGGCTGCCCGATGAGCTGTCCGCCCAGGCTATAGATTCCCTCATGAGAGCGCATGCCACCCTGGTGGTGTGCGCTTTCTGCATCGGGTGAAGCGATGCCCGTACCCAGCTGGCCCTTCTTGAACTTCTCCATGAAGCACTTCATCCAGTAGCCGCCAAGCACCGAGCGTGCACGGAACATCCACATGTTGCCGCTGTCGGAGCGGTGGTTGTCGCTCACGGGAACGCGTGAGCTGGTCTCGTTGATGTACTTCCAGATGGGGTTGGAGAGCTGGAGGAAGGACAACTGACTGGGTGCCATGGCGGCAGTCCACATTACCCAGTCGCTCTTGCAGCCAGCTCCGCGGCTGTCGAGAGGCAGTCCGTAGGCATTTACCTTGCTGCGGTAGAAGGTGAGTTCGCGCATGCGCACTTCCTCAAAGAGCCCCCAATCCCATATCTGATCCCATATGAGGTTGTACTTGGTGCTCCATGTGTTGCCCGCCGCACCGAAGTTGAGCAGATAATGCGCTCCGCCCACTGTGGTGTAGGCATGCTGCTTCCAGTAGGCGGCCATCTCCTCGGCTTTCTGCTTGTACTCGGCAGCCACTTCCTCCAGGCCCAACTTGGAGGCCAGCAGAGCATAGCTTCTCACACCCAGACAGGCTTTGACGGCCAGATTGGCATTGCGTTCCGAGGTGCCCATGAAGTCGTCGGTACAGAGCTGGTTCACGGGATCCTTGCCGTGGGAATAGAGGTAGTCGGTCCATCGGGTGAGTATCTTCCAGTACTTCCTGACGTAGTCCAGATCACCGTCAAGGTGCGTGATGAGGGTGATGAGCGTGAGCATGTTGCCCGCCTCCTCCACTGGCATTCCGTCACCATAGGTCTGTCCGTTGGCATGGGGATAGGCTCCCAGATCGTGGGCAGTCCAGTCCTTGTTCCATCGTCCCGTATATGCATATTGCAGTATGGGCGTTATCATCGCCTTGGCCAGTGTGGGTGAGTAGATCCAGAAGAGCGGCTGGGAGGGGTAGGTGACGTCGAGCGTGTTGATGAATCCGCCGGAGTCATTCTCGCGCGACATGTATAGGAGATTTCCCTCAGAGTCGCTTACCAACTTGTGTGCAGCGCATACCTGGCGATATACAGCACAGCAGATTTCGGCATACTTCTCGCCACCTGTGCTGTAGGCATCGTCATACACCTGCTCGTCCATCTGTCTGCAGCGCTCCATGATGCTGGCATACTGGCTGTGCAGGTCGGCGATGCGCTCGGTGATGGACACCTTGCCGTCCTGTGTCCAGTAGGCTTTGCGGTCATTGCCAAAGAAGCGGATGGAGGCCACATCATCGTAGGAGAGCGAGATGAAAGAGCCTGCGGGCTGTGTGCCCACCTGTCCCAGCGAGTCGCTGAAGGCGATGGAGTGGTAGGGAGAGCCTTTGTCCTGACGCGGGCTGCGAGCCTCCTGGAGCTGCCCCTGTGCGAGGAACTGGCTCATGGCTTGGGCATGGGTGACGATGCTGAGCGTCTTGCCTGGCTGTGCAGGTGCACTCACATAGTAATAGCCCCAGTCTATCAGTTCGCCTGTATGCGCCAGAGGTTTCTGGCTGGCGTTGCCGGCACGCACCACATTCAGCCCTGGGCAGACTGATGTACCCATGAAGCGCGTCTGAGCTGTCTGCCCGCTGTTGCTCAGGGACATGGCTGGCGAGGTCTCCACGAGCAGGCTCACCTCATGAGGCTGTCCGTCGTTGCTTCTGGCCTGATAGGACAGGTAGGTGAGGGGAGTGGTGAAGAGCTGCAGATCATCCATTACGAGCGGGGTGGTGAAGACCACATCGAGGTCAATGGCTCCGCAGGTGAAGGTATAATAGGTGCTGGTGGGCATCACCACACACGACTTCTGGGTGGCTGTGGGGAAATTGTCTTTGGCCAAACCGAAATCGATGTAAGCGCCGCCGGTATTGTTCTTGCAGTGGGCGGCTATCACGTTGGTGCCTTCGTGCAGCAGGTTGCGGTTGACCTTCACGCTCTGTCCGCTCACGTCCCAAGTGTATCCCGTGGAGAGTACCTGCTGGCCGTTGACGTAAAGTTCAAAGGTGTCATCGTGCTTGTAGGTGGCATAGTAGTCGGCTGTAGCGTCTATCTCGGAGAGAGTCACTGTGCGACGAACCCAGATGTCGGCTCCTTTGCCTTCCCATCTGGTGCCGATATTGGAGTAGCTGTCATCGCCTCCTCCCCAGGCGGATTTGCCTTCGGGCCATGATGAATCGTCGAAGTCGGGCTTGGTCCATGCATTGCCCGAGGGTGCAGAGGTAGTATAGCGGCCAGTCCATACCTTCTCATCGGCCATGGGTGCCAGCGTCTCCAGCGTGATGCCCATGAATCTGTAGGCCTGTCCATCCACGCGCACCACACCGTTGAGCGGCTTGGGTGTGTTGTGCCAGTGTGTGGGCGACCCCTGATAAAGCTTGTCATAGGGGCTCCAGATGCTGAAGTAGGGGTCAACGCTCACCAGCGGAACCGATGGCAGGCGCAATGCGTTGGTTCTGGCAGGCGAGAAGAGGTCGGCTCCCAAAACCGTGGAACTGAGGCTCAGGAGCAGACACAACGTGCCAGCAGCTGACAGGTAATTCCTTTTCATAGGTTTGTTTTTGTTTGTTGATGAATATGGTAGATCGTATTGTGCGTGTTCCTCAGGGGAACTCTTACTTGGTCAGTGCGTCGATGATTTGCGTGGGTCGGCCGTTGCTGAGGAATGCCCCTTGCGTGTAGCCCCGCCAGCCCTCGTAGGCTTCGGGCTCGTGGTAGATGATTCCTCGGCATGTGGTGTTGGCGCGGGCTTCCTTCACCAGCTGCCGCATGTGCATGCTGCCCGCTGTCTCTTGGCTTACGGGCACCCCGCATTCCACTATCATGCAGTGCTTCTTGTACTTGTTGAAGAGCATGTCGATGGTTTGCATGGTGTAGGCAATGGCATCGTTCTCGTTTTCTATGCCGTAGGAGATGGCGGTGTTGAGCAGTTGGAAGGAAGAGCCGACCGACTGCGTGGGGTAGAGCGCCAGTCCTATTTGGTCATAATCTGTGGTGCGCAGCCCGTCGAGGGCGGCACATAGCGACGGCTGATGCAGTGGGTTGCCGGCTGCCACGATGATCTGTGCTTTGGGGCAGATGGTTCTGGCAGACCTGCATGCGCTGCTCACCAGGGTGGCATATTGGGTGGGATAGCGGGTGAGGTAGCCTGCGGGCCAGAGCAGACCGTTGTCCAGCTGGTTGCCTATCTGTATCCAGCGCGGTTCGATACCTTCCTCTGTGAGGGCCTGCAGCACGCTGGCAGTGTGTGAGCGAACGTCCTCGGCCAGCATCTCCATGCTATGGTCCTGCCATTCCTGCGGTGTGCGTTGCAGGCTCGACGAGGCTATTGTGTCGCTGAAATGCAGGCTTACCAGGAGGTCGAGGCCAAGTTGGTGGACACGTCTGGCCTTGCGCAAAACATCATCCATAGCGCAATAGCCGTCATGTGGATTCACCAGCACACGCAGAGCAATGGCGTTCAGTCCCATATCCTGCATGACTGCCGGACAGTCCATCGGCTCCCGATGGTTCCACGAATAGAACTTCTTGCCCTCATCCTCCATCTGTGAGTACCAACTGATGTCTGCTCCGCGGGCAAAGTCCTCGGGTTTCACTTCGGGCAGAGTGTCCTTGCCCGTGGTGTCGGGCACCAGTGTACTGTCGCCGGGAGTGGGAGCAGGAGGAGTAGGTGGCATGATGGGGTCGTTCCCGCCACAGGATGCTATGGCCAGGAAGAGCAGCAGCAGGGGGAGGATGAGTCGTGTCTTCATTCTATGGATTTGCCTTGTGGTGTCAGGCGGATGCCTGTGTCGGATATCTCTATAAGCCGCTGGCGGTAGAGGTCGCCCACGGCTTTCTTGAACACTTTCTTGCTTACGCCGAACAGTGCATAAATCTCCTCGGCCGGACTCTTGTCGCCGAGAGGAGTCTGCCCGCCGTTCATCTGCAGATGCCGAAGCAGTTGCGCGCTGAAGTCCTCCACACCGCGCTGGCCCGGGCACTGCAGCGAAAGGTCCAGTTTACCATCGGGCCTGACCTGGCTGATGTAGCCTTTCACACGGTCGCCAGTGCGCAGACCGCGGAACATCTGCGTGTCGTAGAGCAGTCCGCCATAGCGTCCATCCACAATGGCTTTCAGCCCCAGGTTGGTCTTCTGCCAGATGAGCAGCTCCACCTGGTCGCCTGTGCGATAGGGCGGAAAGTCCTGTGAGAGGAAATGCTCCACCTTGGCGCTTGCCATGATGCGGTATGTTTCGGGATCAAGATGCACATGCACGATGTAGCTGTGCCCCTTCATCATCTTCATCTTCTGCTCTCTGAAAGGCACGAAGAGGTCCTTCTGCGGCCCCCAGTGCAGGAAAGCACCGAAGTTGTTGACCCATGCTACCTCCAGATAAGCAAAGTCGCCCACCTGGGCCAGCGGCATGTGCGTGGTGGCCACAATGCGCTCCTGGGTGTCGAGATAGAGGAAGACTTCAAGCGGTTCGCCTATATGCACGTCGATGTCGGGGCGTATCTCGCCATTGGGCAAGAGCACTTCGCCATATTGTTCACCGCCGTCCAGGTAGAATCCGAACTCCACTTGCCTGTTCACCTTGAGCTGGCATGTGCGTCCTATCTGCAGTTCGTCTTTATCTCTCATATCCGTTCCTCCGTTTGTGTCTGCGTGGTTGATGGTTCTGTGATGTAGCCGTCCAGCATGTGTATGGTGCGGTCGGTCTGGCTGGCCAGCGCTTCGTCGTGTGTCACGATGACGAATGTCTGGCCCATACGGTCGCGCAAGTCAAAGAAGAGACGGTGCAGTTCTTCCTTGTTGTGAGTGTCGAGCGAACCGCTTGGCTCGTCGGCAAACACCACGGCGGGATGGTTTACCAGAGCCCGTGCAACAGCTACGCGCTGCTTCTCTCCGCCCGAGAGCTGGTTGGGTTTGTGCTCTGCGCGGTCGGCCAGACCCATGAAGTCGAGCAGTTCCTGTGCTCTCTGTCGTGCCTCCTTCTTGCTTGTTCCGCCTATCAGAGCCGGTATCATCACGTTTTCGAGCGCGGTGAATTCGGGCAGCAACTGGTGAAACTGGAACACGAAACCGATGTTCTTGTTGCGGAAGTGCGCAATCTTGGTGGCCGAGAGGCGGCTTACGTTCTCCCCGTCAATAATCACTTCACCCTCATCCGGGCGGTCGAGTGTACCCATGATTTGCAGCAGGGTGGTCTTTCCTGCACCGCTTGGTCCCACAATGGCCACCACTTCGCCCCGGTTCACTTGCAGGTCGATGCCTCGCAGCACCTGCAACGAACCGAAGCTCTTGGTGATTCCGTGTAGCTGTATCATGCTGTCTGTCTGCATGCTTATTGTTCTTTGTATATTCAGTCAAACATGTTCTTTTGTTGGAGGATAACTCTCAGGCAAACTTCCGGGCCAGTCTGCTTCCTGCCTCTTCCGCTCTGCCCAATAACCTCCGTCGTGCTACCTGGCCGAATCCACAGTGGTTGTCCTCTTCCATAAAGCCTCTGACCTCCGCTTCCCAGCTGGCAACCCAGGCAAAGCCACGGCGGCAGTCGGCTTTCGGAAAACCTCTGACCCACGATTTCCAACCAGTAAACCGGCCGAAGCAGCTGCGCTATTGTCCTATGGGCACCAGTCCTTTGTGGTCTTCCCAGCGGAACAGTTTGGCTTCGCAATACTGTCGTCCTGTGGCCTTGTCGCGTCCGCCCATCGAGACGTAGAAGCGTCCGTCGCCCAGAGAAGTCAGTCCCGTGTTGCCCCATTTGAAGTTCCAGCCCCAAGTGCCGTGCTTTGTATCCTGCTCGCCTTGCTGCAGGAGCGGCATCACCAGTCCGCTGGTCTTGGGCTCCACACCGCGAAGCACCTCCTTGACAGGCTTCTGCTTTCCATCCACCACGAAGAGGCCGAAGTTCTTCCAGTCGGGTTTCTTGCCGGTATAAACGGCAGCCAGCATGTTGCCCGTGTGGCTGTCATAGCACAGGTTCTGCACTCCCCAACTGGTGTTGCCCGTATATATATAATAGGTATAGGCAGGATTCTGTGGTCCGCTCTGGTGTAGGTTCTGTGCGCTGAGCGGCTGCTCGTACTTCTTGAGCTTCTTCACATCGTAGCAGAGCAGCACCTGGTAGTCATTGTCGGTGCGGTCGTTTTCCGAGTAGATGCCGTAGGCCACATAGAGCATATTGCGTCCGCCTTTCTTTCCCCAGCGGGGTGCCAGCGTGAGTCCATCCACTCCTGAGCATCCGAAACGGTGCTCCACGGTGCGGCCCAGATTGGTGACCTTGGCTTCGTAGTCCCTTACGGCGGGATGCAGATATACGCTGGTCATCACTTCTGCGGCACTCATGTGCTCACGGTTGATGCGTGATACGTCGAAGATAGCCACATAGAATCCAGTCCTTTCGTCGTTTTCCACGCCGCCCAGGCCCTTCATGATGCCCTTTCCGATAGCGTCGTGCTTGTATTCCAGGCTGCCATAGAGCCGGCCGTCATCGGGATTGAGCGAGATGCAACCCAGGTGTCCGGTGAGTCCCTCCACGCTGCCCAGCACACGTCCCTGCATATCCACCTTGACCAGACTGGTGGTGAAGGACATGTACATGCAGTTGCGCTCATGGTCGTAGGCTATTCCCTGCACGTGGAATTTGTCCTGCAGGCCGGTCTTCACCGTGGTGGGAAGGTTCTGTGCATGTGTCTCTATGGTGCATGGGATGATGGCTCCCAGTGCCATCCAGAGTGTGGCCAAAGCCGAAAGTCTCAGTTTGTTCATTGAATAAAGAATTGTTTGAGCCAGCTCTTGAGCGTACGTGTACGGCGGGTGACAGCAGAGCCGTTGGGTGAGAATACATATACGGACTCCTGCGGGTCGCCCCACTGGTCGGGGTACAGCAGCATGATGCTGGTATGATTAAAGTATTTGTGAATCTTGTGAGGCAGGTTGTCAAACTCGGGCCTGTAGGATATGAAGCCCGGGCGAGCCGTCACCACGACGAGCATGGTGCTCTTGCCAGTCTCGTGTTGCAGCTTGAGCCAGTCCTTCCACTGGTTCATCTCTATGTATTCAGTGCGCAGGCTGGCATGCTTGTTCTGCATGTAGCCGCGAACGTAGGGCAGAGTGGAAGCATGGGCATGGAAGACGAGATGGCAGTCCAGCTGCTCGCCTATGCGGCATACATGCTCTAGCCACTTGTAGAATCCCACCTCGTATTCGGCCTTTTGCGGGATGGCCACCAGCACGCGGCTCAGTGTGCCGGGTGGAACAATGCCCCGTACGGCCATCACCTCGCGGTGTGAACCACTCAGGATATTGTCTATCACCGGGCCCAGTGACGACTTGGACATGCCGGTGGTGCGGTCTGTCAGACACACCATCACCTCGCCGCAGTCATATTCCTTGATGGTATGCAGTATGCCTCCGGCAATGTTCGTGCTCATGCGGTTGAGCGTAGCCATGCGCACATTGGCTGCTGCGGCTATCCTCTGAGCGGCATCCAGCAACCGCTGTCCGCGCCTGTGGCGGTCCACCCCATCGTTGTTGTCGGCATCGTATGCCACCGAGAGTCCCATCAGACTGTCGGGTATGTAGGGGTTGCGAATGAGGATGGCCAGCTGGGTCATCACGCTCACCGTATTCTCCTGACTATATGTCACCAGGCACTTGCCGTGGTAGGAGCCTTGGTTCTCGTCGGGTGTAGTGTCGGTGAGCGCCAGTGCGCGGGCTCCCCTGCTGGTGGCCAGACTGCTCACGATGCAGCTGCACAGGATGAGCAGCATGGTAGCGTTGAGCATCTCTTCGCTCATCAGACCCACATGCGGGTTGATGCCTATCATCACGATGGCCAGTGCACCAGCCGCGTGGGCGTTGGTCAGACCGAACATCAGCCACATCCCATTGCGGTCGTAACCGCTTTGCCAGGCCATCACAGCCGATGCTATCCATTTGGTCAACATACCCGTTATTACCAACAGGACCATTGGCCAAAGGCTTTCGGGGTTTTGTGTGAATGACTGCACGTTGATGATCATGCCCACGCCTATGAGGAAGTAGGGGATGAAAAGGGCGTTGCCCACAAACTCCAGATGGCTCATAAGCGGACTGGTGCGCGGTATGAGGCGGTTGATGACCAGTCCCGCGAGGAATGCACCCAGCAGTCCCTCAAGTCCTGCCAGCTTGGCCAGCGCAGCGCTGAGGAATACCAGGGTCAGGATAAAGATGTACTGCATCACTCCATCGTCGAAGCGACGGAGAAACCAGCGTCCCAGCCGGGGGAAGACTATCAGCACAAATGCCACGTAGAGCGCACATTTCAAGGGGAAAAGACTCCATGTGAGCACCGAAGAACCGGGTTCCAGAAAACCCTCCACAAGGGCGACTATGAGCAGGGCTGCAAATGTGGTGAACGCCGTGGCGACCACACTGATGACCACCACGCTGTTGCGGCTCATGCCGTATCGGCTCACGATGGGGTAGCTCACCAGTGTGTGTGACGATAAGATGCAGGCCATGAGCACGCTGGTGAGTATGCTGTAATGCAGCAGATAATGGCATGTGCACCAACCCAGAACGAAGGGGATGATGAAACTCAGCACTCCGAATTTCAATCCCTTGCGCCCGTATTGTGCCACGCTGCCCATATCGAGCTCCAGGGCAGCCAGGAACATGATGTAGTAGATGCCTACCTGACCGAAAATCTCAAACGAACTGTCGCGCCTGAGAAGGTTGAAACCATGCTCGCCCACCAGCACGCCTGCCAGAATCAAACCTATTATGTGGGGTATGCGCAGCCGCCTGAGCAGCAGAGGTGCAAGCAGGATGATGCCCAGAACCACGAAGAATATCCATGTGGGGTCCGTGATTAGAGCATGCGCTGGAGCGAGTGTCGCAAGTGTGGTTAGCATGTTGTGGGCTGTCCTGTAATTGAATTATTACACAAAGATACGCTCTTTTGACGAATTGTGCGGCCTTATGCTGCCATTATTGTGAAGAATTGAGTAATTTTGCGCTGGCAAATCAATTAGTCGAATAAATACATGAGAGTAGCAATTGTAGGTGCCAGCGGTGCCGTGGGACAGGAGTTCCTGAGAGTGTTGGAGGAGAGAAACTTCCCCGCCGAAGAGTTGTTGTTGTTTGGCAGCCAGCGCAGTGCTGGAGCCAAGTACATGTTTCGTGGCAAGGAATTGGAGGTGAAGCTCCTGCAGCATAATGATGATTTCAAGGGTGTGGATATTGCTTTCACCAGTGCCGGTGCAGGCGTGAGCCGTGAGTTCGCCGACACTATCACCAAGCATGGAGCGGTGATGATAGACAACTCCTCGGCATTCCGTATGGACGAGGATGTGCCCTTGGTGGTGCCCGAATGCAACGCCGAGGATGCGCTCAACCGTCCTCGCGGCATCATTGCAAACCCCAACTGCACCACTATCATGATGGTGGTGGCACTGCAGTGTCTGGAGCGCCTGAGCCACATCAAGCGTCTCCACGTGGCCTCTTATCAGGCTGCCAGCGGTGCCGGAGCCGCAGCCATGGCCGAACTGGAGCAGCAGTACCGTGAGGTGCTCGACGGCAAACCTGTGACCGTAGAGAAGTTCGCCTACCAGCTGGCATACAATGTCATCCCCCAGATAGACGTGTTCACCGACAACGGCTACACCAAGGAGGAGATGAAGATGTTCAATGAGACACGCAAGATCATGCACACCGATGCGCAGTGCTCGGCCATGTGTGTGCGTGTGCCAAGCCTCCGCAGCCACTCCGAGGCTATATGGGCCGAGACAGAGGAGCCTGTTTCTCCCGAAGCCTTCGCGCAGTCTATCAAGGAGGGCAAGGGTGTGCAGCTCATGGACGATCCCGCCAACAAGGTGTATCCCATGCCCCTCTTCCTGGCCGGCAAGGATGATGTGTATGTGGGTCGCATCCGCAAGGACCTGGCCAACGAGAACGGCATCACCTTCTGGCTTGTGGGCGACCAGATCAAGAAGGGCGCTGCGCTCAATGCCGTGCAGATAGCCGAATACCTCATCGAGGTGGGCAACGTGAAGTGACCCTTCGCTCTGCAGGTCAGTCCTGCTTATCCTTGCACTGATATACCGATGCTCCCACCCAGGCGAGCATGATGGCAGCTACAAGCGGCGATATGCCTCCGAACACAATCATGGAGGCTATTGCCGCTTGTGCGTTAGCCAGTTTGATGGCCTTGATGGCGCTCACCTTCTTGCCCAGGATGGCGCTGAATAGCTCTGCCATAGCCAGCATTATCTTCGACTCCAATACCATCTGTCTCAGTGTGTGCTGCTGCACGTTCTTCTTGCTGATGTAGAGAGATTCAGTTTTCATAACGTTTCCTTTCTTTAGGGTTTGTAATGCTGTTTTCTTTGTTTCACGTTGCAAAGTTAGATATACACTGTGTCATATTCCGACACAATATTCTCGCGAGTGTTAATGTATGCTAATTCGCTGTTAATTGAAGTTAATTGCAGGCGTTCCCCCGCAGCATTTCTTGGGCAGCGCTTTCGCAATGTCCTTGTCCTTGTACCTATCTCCGTTCGCAGGCGCGCGCGTATATATATAAGGAACAGGTGGCTTGCTGGTCATTTCACGGGGCTGAAAGTTGGTATGCGGGCAGTATTGGCTTGTCAGATGAAAAGTATCTTCCGTAGGCCGAGGTGCGAATGCATGGGTTGCTCTTTTGTGTTGCTCGCCTATCAGCTGCACGCTTTTCCGTTCGGTGAAATACGTTGCGCCTGCAGTTGATAATCGTTGCATCAGCAGTTGTAAACTGTTTCTTTGGCAGTTGATAATCGTTGCATCGGCAGATTGAAAGTGTTTTTTTGCTGCAGAACCCTTCTGCTCCGACAGTCGGGAGTCGGTGCATGTGTTGTTTGAGATGGTTGTTCCGGAAGTTGAACTGCAGTGAGTCTGCTGTTGGAAATACCATGTGTCAGTTGCTGGAAATCGACGTGTCGTTTACCTCAGTGCGTTGCATTGTTCACCGCAGCGCGTTGCATCGACCATCGCAGCGCGTTGCGTTGGTCATCGCAGCGCGTTGCGTTGGTCATCGCAGCGCTCTGCGTTTATGACAAGAACTTTCTGCTTCTTTCATCCTCTTCGTCTCTTGGGGTAAGTTCACTTCTTCCTCTTCTCTTCGTCAATACGCTCTTGGGCTGTAATCGCTTCGTTCTCATGTCCTCGCCAATATGCTCTTGGGCTGTATTGGTCTTGCTCGCATGTTCTCGCTAATACGGTCTTTGAAAATGTCCACCTCGCCCCATGTCCTCGTCAGCATGCAATAGGGTAGTGTTCACCATGCTGGCTTGTCCTCCTCAAAAAGCTGCCGAGTCTATGGAAACATCAAGGGGCGGCTGCCTTGGATTGGCAACCGCCCCTTGGGGATGTGTTGTGTGTATTGTGCCTACTGCTTGAACCGGCTGTAGATGACTTGCATCTTGATGGGGTTTTTGCTTCCGCCTTGCAGTCGGATGCTGTTCATGCCCATGTCGTGCGTCACACTCACCTGATGTGTATTGCCGTAGGTGTCGGTGGTTGTGCTTATGGTCACGGGGATGAGCACCACCTTGTTCCAGTCGGGATGCTTCTGCTCCCACTCTTGCTCCGTCAGGTTCTCGGCCTTCATGCCTGCCAACTTCTCCTTTCTGCACAGGCTGATGAGCCGGCAGATATTGTTGAAGGTGTAGGTGTTGTACGTACTGCTGTACGAGGTGGTGTAGGACGTCTTGGAGTCAGCCACGCTTCTCTTCTTGAAGAACGAGGTGGCGTCGGCCTTTCTGACCAGCAGGAGCGACTGTGGGATGCCGAGCGACTGTGTAGAGGGCTTCGTATTGTTCAGTCGTGTAAAGGTCAGCTGTGCACGGCTCACGCTGTCAGTCTCGTGATTCTGGTAAATCTCGTTGATGGGCAGTTGCGCCACCGTCATGATGCCTGCGGGCGTCTTCAGGTAGGTGCAGTCGTCCTCTTCCACCAGGCTCTGCATGTCGTCGTTGCTGAACTGGGTGCTCTGTATCACCTCGGGGGTGGCTGCAAAGCGTGCCAGTGCGCTGCAGGTGGAGTCACGCTTCACCTTGTCGTAGAAGTTGAAGTAGATGTTCAGGGTGCTTACATCCACGCTGAGCATACTGCCGTTGCCGCTGCGGATCTTGAACAGGAAGCCTGGGCATACCTTGCGTATGAAGGTGTACGAGTCCTTGAAGTACTCGGGGTGGTCATAGTAGGCCCTCATGATGAGTGAGCCCACTGTGTCGGGCAGCATGATGCGCACGTTGTCGGCATGCGTGGCACTGTTGCGCTCGGCGTCGGCCAGGTTGTAGTCTTCGCTGGTGAACACCTTTGTGGCGATGGGTACACTGCCCGGGAGGACAAACTGATCCAGGTCGGTGTCGGTGTAGTAGTCTTCTTCCTCCTGCAGCACATTGTTCTTGTCCAGCGGATACACCTCCAGTTTCAGCGGTGCGTTCTTTGCTCCGTAGTAGTTGCTGAAGTACAGGCGTACCTCCACAGAGTCGCATCTGATGCTGTCGGTGGTGCGCTTCACGCCGTCATCGGGGAACATGAGGTCGAACTTCGGGAACGAATAGTTCTCAAACGTATGGAACTGTGCGGCAAAGTCAGCCCTGATGCGCGTGCCGGTCTCTGGGTCATCTATGCTACCCAGATAGCTGCTCGTGCTGTTTCCCAGTACGGAGTCCATGGCCTCGGAATGCGTGTAGGCCAGGAATGTACCGTATGAGGGGAATACTTCCTCGTCTTTCGAGGGGATGCCCATGGTGGATGTGTTGTCGTCACATCCGGCTATGAGTAGTGTGGCCAGTGCAATGAGTGTGGCCAGTGCTCCTTTAGTCTTCATCTTCTTCAGGGGTTTCTACTTTGCCTTCTCCCCATATCTGGTCGAAGAAGTCGGGTGCTGTGGTGCAGAAGTCTTCGGGCTTCTCGGCGGTGAGCAGGGGCTTGCCGGTCTGCTTGGCATACTCTACCAGTGCTGTGTCGGTGCTCAGCGCCATGATGCCATCGGCATATTTCATGCCCAGATGGTTGAGTGTCTGCATGTCGCCAGTCTCGTTGGTTCCCTCCAGGGCTTCGGGTGTGATGCCGTTGAAGTCCAGTATGCCGTTGATGTTCTCGGGCAGCGGAGCCTTCAGATCCTCGTCGGCAGGGGTATATACAATGCGGCAGTCGCGGAAGGAAGGCTCGTCGTTGTAGGCCTCCTTCAGATATACGGGGATGAAGCTGGCCATCCATCCCTGGCAATGAATCACGTCGGGAGTCCAGCGCAACTTCTTCACGGTCTCGAGTACGCCGCGTGCAAAGAATGCCGCACGCTCTGCGTTGTCCTTATATTCCACGCCCTTTTCATCGCGCGCCATCGCTCTCTTGGTGAAGAAATCGTCGTTGTCGATGAAGTAAACCTGCATGCGTGCCGATGGGATGCTTGCCACCTTGATGACCAGAGTGTGGTCGGTGTCATCCACCACCAGATTCATGCCGCTCAGACGAATCACTTCGTGGAGCTGGTTACGCCGCTCGTTGATGTGACCCCACTTGGGCATGAATGTCCTTATCTCCTTTTTGCTTTCCTGCGTAGCCTGTGGCACTTTGCGTCCCAGCGTAGCGAGCGGGGATTCGGAAACGTAAGGAGTCATTTCTTGAGTGATAAACAAGATCTTTTTCGCTTTTATCATTGTTCTCCTTTATTATAATGTACAAAGGTACGAAGAATTTGGCACTTAGAGCCGAAGTTTGCTGGCCGAATTGCAAAAAGGCGGTGAATATTTCGGAAAAACCTTTTCCTGTTTGTGTTTTTCTGTGTTACTTTGCATCGTTTTTCGGATAGCATGTGGATACGCCGCGCTCTGACAGGTGTCAGCGGGCCTGCTTCAAGGGGTGCCTCGGGCGGCTGTGGCGCACGGTCTATCGAATGTAAATATAGAAATGAAAGTAGTTCACACAATTGCCCAACTGCAAGCTGAGCTCCAGCAGTTGCGCTCCCGTGAGGGAGCCACTGTGGGACTGGTGCCCACTATGGGAGCCTTGCATGAGGGTCATGCTTCACTGGTGAAGCGCAGCGTGCAGGAAAACGATGCCACCGTAGTGAGCATCTTCCTCAATCCAACACAGTTCAATGACAAGACCGACCTGGCCAAGTACCCCCGCACACTGGAGGCCGATTGCCGTCTGCTCGAGCAGCAGGGGGCCACGATAGCCTTTGCGCCAAGCGTGGAGGAGATTTATCCCGAGCCTGACACGCGGCAGTTCAGTTATCCTCCCACCGATAGCGTGATGGAGGGAGCCATGCGTCCCGGTCATTTCAACGGTGTGTGCCAGATAGTGAGCAAGCTCTTCTCCTACGTGCAGCCCGACAGGGCCTATTTCGGAGAGAAGGACTACCAGCAGATAGCCGTCATCCGCCGTATGGTGGACGACCTTGGCTTCCGCTTGCAGATAGTTCCCTGCCCCGTCATCAGAGAGCAGAGTGGCCTGGCCATGAGCAGCAGAAACACCCTGCTCACCGATGCCGAGCGCGCCACGGCAGCCAACATCTACCGCATCATGCAGGAGAGCAAGGCGCAGGGGCTGGATGTGCCTGGCACCCATGACTATGTGGTGAGCCGCATCAATGCGGTAGATGGCCTCGAGGTGCAGTATTTCAGCATCGTCGATGGCGACACGCTGGCCGACGTGGCTTCGTGGGACGACAGCGACAGCGTGGTGGGTTGTATCACGGTGTATTGTGGCTCGCAGCCCATACGCCTCATCGATCATATCAGATATAAGTAAAGCAGAGACCGACATGATGATTGAAGTACTGAAGTCAAAGCTTCATTGCGTAAAGGTTACAGAGGCTAACCTGCATTACATGGGCAGCATCACCATCGACGAAGACCTGATGGACGCCGCCGGGATGATAGCGGGCGAGAAGGTGCAGATAGTAGATAACAACAACGGAGAGCGCCTGGAGACCTATATCATCAAGGGTGAGAGGGGCACAGGATGCATCTGTCTCAACGGAGCCGCCGCACGTAAGGTGCAGGTGGGAGACGAGGTCATCATCATCTCGTATGCGCTGATGGACTTCGAGGAGGCCAAGACCTTCAAGCCCACAGTGGTGTTTCCCGAGAACAACAGGGTGAAATGAGCCGCCTCGCACTGCGGTGTGGCATTCTCTGAGATTATTTCCAACGGAAGCCTCCAGGCTCTGGCATGCATGTCGGGAGCCTGGAGGCTTCTGCCGTGCTTGGGCTTGATGTGTGTGGTCTGGCGACATGGCGGGGGAGCGGAAAGATTATGGTCGGAAAAACGCAGCGTGCTGCGTGCCCGATGCAGCGCACTGCGTTGCCGCTTGCAGCACGCTGCAATTACGGATGCAGCGCACTGCATCTGAAGTCAGGCTGTAGTGCAGATAGTTGGGGCATTGGACAGGCTTCCTTTTCCCAGCGCTTTCCGCTTCTCCTCTCATCTTTCTCTGTATCTTCTCTCATCTCTTTCCATCTCTTCTCCCATCCTTTTCCGCTTCTTCTTTCATTCCTTTCCTTTTCTTCTCCCATCGCTTTTCGCCCGTCTCTGTCCTGCGCTTCCGCCTTCATCGTATTGTATGGCAAAGCCCTGCCGGCCATGGTGCCATGCAGGGCTTTGCTGTATTGTTCGTCCCGTCAGCGTACTTGTGCGCTGTGGGACGGCTTGATGTCTTGTGTAGGTCGGGGTGCTCAGTATTGGAACGTGTAGCTGCCTTGCTCCAGCTGCAGGATGGTGCAGCCGTCGGCTCCGCCCTGCATGGTCACTCCCTTGGCCTCGCGCAGGGGCCTGTTGCTCTCGCTGATGTTGCCTCTCTGGTTGGTAGGCAGATACAGGGTGGCACGGCTTCCCACGGGTACGGTCACCTTGAGGGTACTGCCCTCGCTGGTCTGTGTGAGGTCGGACAGTACGGTGCCGTAGGGCGTGCGGTAGCTGTAGTGCACGTTCTCAAGCCCTTCCACGGGGTAGGGGCGCAGGATGATGTGGCGGTAGCCAGGCTCTGCGGGGTCGGCACAAACGCCCGCCAGACGGCGGTAGAACCAGGTGAGTCCGCTTCCGAACATCGGATGGTTGTGTGAGTTCTGCCCGTCCCATTGTTCCCAGGTGGTGGTGGCTCCCTGCTTGATCCAGTGTCCATAGCTGGGATAGTCCTCCTTCCTCATGGCTCCCACGGCGATGTCATGCAGTCCGCAGTCTGTCAGAGTCTCGAAGAAGAACTTTGTGGCCAGGTATCCAGTGTTGATATGCCCGTCGTGTGTCTCGGCTATTTCCTTGCGAAGAGCCTTTATCACGCGCTCACGCTGTGCATCGGGCATTCCACCCATCACCAGTGCGTAGATGTTGCAACCATAGTCGCCATACGATCCCGCCTCTGTGTTGTAGTATTTCTTGTGGAATGCGTCGCGTGTGCGATTGGCCAGCGCGCGGAACGTCTGCTCGTCGGCCTTCTCGCCCAATACTTCTGCGGCACGTGCCGTGTAGTCGCTGCAGAGCCATAGGAAGAAGGTGTGTACCAGTTCCTCCAGCGGTACAGCATAGGGTGGACACCAATCACCCAGGCACAGCCAGTAGCATGGGGTGGGGTCACCCACGTTGCCCAATTTCTGGTTCATCGTGCCGTCGGGCTGCAGCCATGTGGTCATATACTGCACCTGCTTCTTCATGGCAGTGAAGTTGTCCTCCAGTATCTTGCGGTCGCCATACTGCACATAGAACTCCCACGGCATGGTGTTCATGGCAGCGCCCCATGCCACACCGCCTCCGGCAGTGGGCTCCCAGGGAGCGGAGTTGGGCACGTATCCCGTCAGGCTGTCCTGTGCATCGCGTATGTCACGTATCCATTTCTGGTAGAAAGCCGCAGCGTCGAAGTTGTGCATCACTGTTGCGCAGGCCGCCTCACCGTCTCCGGTGTAGGGCAGACGCTCGCGGTGCGGGCAGTCGCTGGCTATTCCGCCGTGCATGTTGTCCAGTTGCGAGCGCTGCCATATTTCATTGATGCGGTTGAAGAGGGTGTCTGTGGTGTGGAAGTCAGCGGCTCGTGCCACGTCGGTATTCACTACGTCGGCCGTCAGATTCTTGGTGGTAAGCTGGTCGATGCCCGTTATCACGGCCTTGCTGAAGGCAAACCAGGTGAAGCGCGGTGCATACTCCTCATTGCCGCTGCCGTTCATCACGTAGCGCATGTTGCCCTGCACCGACTCGCTCATGTAATCGACCTTCAGCGTGTCGCCCTTTGTGCCCTTGAGGTCACGGAAGTGTATCCAGCCCGATATCTCCTTGCCGAAATCTACCACCCACGCTCCGTCCTCGCGTCTGGTGAGGCTGATGGGCTTCATGGTCTCCACTATCCTGTCGGTGGGAGCGGTGTGGGCGCTCATTTCCGCCTTGGGGCCTTCGATGGTCTTCACGTTTTGCCATCCCTCGCTATTGTCGCGGGTGGTGGCCCATAGCGGGGTCTCCAGGTTGGCGTTGTATATCTCGCCTCCGTGCACACTGTTGTAGGTGATGGCCGATGGCTTGGTCTGCCAGGTGCCGTCGGTGCACACCGTCTGTGTGGTGCCGTCGGTGTAGGTGAGCTGCAACTGCAGTCTGAGGCATTTCTCGCCGAAGTGGGACAGGGGGATGTTGAGGTTGAGAGCGTCGTAGAAGCCGTTTCCGAGCAATACGCCCAGCGCGTTTCTTCCCTTCTGCAGCTGCTTGGTCACATCATAGGCAAGGTACATCACGCGGTGTCCCGACATGTTTCCTGCGATGGCTATAGGCCCCTTGTCCAGGTCGTGGCGCTCGGTGTAGTCGGTCATGTTGGGCACCAGGTAGTCGTCCCCGATGCGCTGCCCGTTGACGTATAGCTCGAAGTAGCCCAGTCCGCACACGAATACCTTGGCCTGCTTCACCTTGCCGCGGGTGTCAAACTGCTTGCGTAGCAGTGGTGCTCCGGCATGGTCCAGCGACGGTGCTATCCACTGTGCCTTCCAGTCGGCAGCGTCGAGCAGTCCCATGCCCCAGCGTGCCGGTTTGCTCCATGCCGAGGGCTTGCCGTCCTGGTCCCACGTCTGCACCTTCCAGTAGCAGTCCTGTGCCGAGGGCAGAGGCTTCCCCTGGTAGGCCACGAGCGACGAGGCGTCCGACTCCTGCCGCCCGCTGTCCCACAGGTCATAGTTGCCCTGCTGCAGTTTCTTCATGCTCGTGGCCACCACGATGCGGTAGGCTGTCTGCTTGAGTCCGCGCGCAGTCTGGCTCTTCGGAGTGTTTATCCACGAGAGTCGTGGCTGTGTGGCATCCACCACCGAGGGGTTCTGCATGTGCTCCACTCTGAGGTCTTCCACGCTCAACTGCTGCCTGGCGCACGATGCGGTCAGTAGTGCAGCTGCCATGATGGCCATCATCTGTTGTTGTCTCATACTTGTTCTGTTTATGTCGTTCCTAGGTGTATGTACTTGCAAAGTTAGCTTTTTCTCTCGACTTGTACAAGTCTCCAGGCCATGATAAGTGGCTGTGCGCCACGAAATACTGCGGTGGCAGGGGTGAGCGGTGGCGTTTGTTGGTCGTGCCGATGCTTTTCGTTGGTCATCCGATGCTTCTCATTGGTCTGGCTTGTGCCGCTCATTCTTCATGCAGATGCTGCACGGTAGTCGTTCCGGTGCCACTCTTTTTGCAAATGAACAGAAGTGTGCTGGAATATGCAGTGCGCTGCATGTGCCGATGCAGTGCGCTGCGATGCCCGATGGAGCGCGCTGCACATGCCAACACAGCGCGCTGCGTTTTCCGGCAGAGAAGACAGCCGTGCGTGGGGCGGCATGGCAAGTGGGCTTGCACGCCAGTCTCTCCACCTGCCGGGAGTTCCTGCCACCAGGCCGCACGGTGCAGTCGGCATTTCTGCTCTTCCCCCTCGGAACGCAGGCCGGGCCGTCCTTCCCTTCTTCTGCAAAAGCAGAGGCCAGGCACATGCGGTGGCATGGCCTGGCCTCGTGGGTGTTCTCCGCAGGGCAGAGTGGTTGCCTGTGCGGGGTGTGGGGGCGTGTCAGAGTTCCTTGAGATAGATGTCGCGGAAGAAGACCTTGCTGCCGTGTGCCTGCATCTCAATCTGCTCGCGCGGGAAGATGGGTTGCTTGCGGTCCCAGTAGTTCTCCAGTACCACGTTATCCACAACGGTCACTCCGTTGAGCTTCACCGTTACCTTGTCGCCCACCATCCTTATATAGAAGGTGTTCCATTCGCCCAGCTTGTTGTCCTCCACGCTGGTGGGGGTGCTGCGGTGCTGCTGGTTGTTGTAGAGTCCACCGGAGCCCACCTGTGCGCCCACGTTGGTACGGCGGATGTCCCATATCTGTACCTGGGGTGTGCCACGCAGATAGACGCCTGCATCAGGCTCCTCGCCATTGGGGTCGAGCTTCCAATCGACGGTCATCTCAAAGTCGCCGTAGGCCTTCTCCGAGCAGAGGTTGTCGAAGCTGTGGCCCTCATATACGAGCAGTCCATCCTCCACCTTCCAGTTGGCTCGCATAATGTCATCGGCCTTCTCCTGCTTTTGCTTGAGTTGGTCGGCGCTCATCTTTGCACGGGAGATGGGGTTGTCCACCAGTCCCTTCCAGCCTGAGAGGTCCTTGCCATTGAAGAGGTTCACATAGCCCTTCTCGTTGGGGTCGGCGTCCTTGAGCCATTGCTTGGCGCTCTTGCGTGCCTTCTTGTCCAGGTGCTTGAGCGACTTCTGCACCAGCTGGCGCGTCCATTCGCCGTTGTATTCGGGGTGCTTGAGCGCGATGGCCACGATGGCCTCGGCTGCCTCTTCGGCTACCTGCTTGTCCTGAAGGTATGTGCCGGCATAGTACATGGCCTGCAACGTGCCGGTCTGCCCTATGAGGGTCATGGCGGCCTCCTTTTCATTCTCGGTCTGGGCCTGCTCCATGATGTGGCGCAGGCTTATGAGCTGGTTCTCGGGGGTGAGTCGCTCGTGTGCTGTGGCGGTGTGTGCGCCAGTGAACACGCTGGCCAGGAGCATGGCTCCTGCCAGTGTGAAGGTTCTGGCTATTCTTCGCATAGCTCGGTCAATATGCCACAGGTGCTCTTCGGATGCAGGAACGCGATGTGGAGACCGTCGGCTCCCTGGCGGGGGGACTTGTCTATGAGGCGCAGGCCTTTCTCGTCGCACATGGCGAGAGCCTCGCTCACTCCGTCCTCCACCTTGAATGCTACGTGGTGTACACCGCGGCCGCCGTTGTCCAGGAACTTCTGTACTGTGCTCTCGGGGCATGTGGGCTCCAGCAGTTCAAGCTTCACCTCGCCCACCTTCAGGAAGGCGGTCTTCACCTTCTGGTCCTCTACAACCTCTGTCTTGTACACTTCCAGGCCCAATACATCGCGGAAGTAGGGCAGTACGGCATCGATGCTCTGCACGGCGATGCCCAGGTGTTCAATGCGTGAAATCTTCATAACTCTTTGCTTTTAGTTTATTGTGTAATAGTTAACATTGTCTTGCGTGTGTGCGGGGAATGTGCTTCTCCGCCAGCTCCGCTCCTACAAAGTTACAGAATAAACTGCTTATGGCAAACTCTGGAGCGTCTTTTTTCTAAAATTCCACCAGCACGCGGGCATTGACCATGCGTCCTGTGAGGTAGTTGGGCACGGCATACTGGTGGTTGCTCACATCGGTGACCCAGTAGTATCCACTGACGTTGTTGAGGCCGAAGATATTGAAGCAGTCGAGCCCCAACCATATATTCCTCACCACATCATGCCGCATGTGCCGGTCCTCGTTGTCCAGCAGACGATAGTTCATACCGATATCCACGCGCTTGTAAGCAGGGGCGCGGAAGACGTTGCGCTCCAGTCCTGTGTGTGGCGGACCAAAGGGCAGGCCGTCGGCAAAGCAGGCCTTCAGGTTCATCTTCCAGCGTGTGGTGCCGGGGAAATAGTCGCTGAAGAAGAAGTTGAGGTTGTAGCGCTGGTCGGTGGGCTGCGGTATGCTCTTGCCGTTGAGGCGCATCTGGGCCTTCATCACGCCGAAGCTTATCCATGAGTCTGTGCCTGGTACAAACTCGCCAAAGAGCTTGAAGTCGGCGCCCACCACATAGCCCGAGGCGCAGTTATTGCCATAATAGACTATCTTGACGTTATCCACGTTGTAGGGGTTCAGCCTGCTCTGTGCCTTGTAATACAGTTCGGTGGAGAACTTGAATGGCCTGCCTGCCAGCTTGAACTTGTATTCCATGGCCGTCAGAACCTGGAACGAGCGCTGTGACTTGATGCCTTTGTTGAGTCGGACAACGGTGTTGCCGTTGGTGGTTACCGTGTCGCGCAGTTCTTTGAAGAAGGGTCGCTGGTAGTAGAGACCCGTTGCCAGACGGAAAGTGAATGCGTCGTTGCCTGCCGGTACAAAGCCCAGACTGGCTCGGGGACTGAAGATCCATTCTCGGTTCCAGTCCCAATGGCTGAGCCTTGCACCGTAGTTCACGCTCAGGATGCCCGCCTTGCTCTCGGCGCGGTAGGTGTCTTGGGCGTAGAGCTCAACGTGGTTGGAGTTGATGTGGTTGCTGCTCTTCAGGTTGTAGATGACCTGTAGGGCATTGCCCGTATGCGGCACGCTGTATCCGCTGCTGTCCCTGTATTCCCACTCGCGGCTCTCTTCGGTGATGCGCTCATGGCGCCATCCCAGTCCGGTCTGCACGTTGTGCTTGCCTGCCTTGAGCTCATAGGCGGCCTTGGCGGTGGCGGAGTTGCTGTGCAGGAAGTTGCGTGCGTGCTCCATGTAAGTGCCCACGCCCAGTTGCTCGTCACCGTTGGTCTCATTGAGCCAGTACTGTCCCTGTATGTCGTAGGTCTCCTTCTCCCTGGTGCTGAATGCCGAGGCCGAGAGGCTCACGCGCCCAGCCTTGCCCGCCTTGCGCGCTACCTTGATGGTGCCGAAGAGGGTGCGGAAGAGGTCGCGCTCCTGTCCGTCGAAATATACTTTGAAGCTCTTCACGTCCTCCAGCGTGCCGAATTTCGTCTCGCGGCTGGCTGGCTGGAAGTTGTAAGTGTTCTGGCTGATGTAGCCTATGCCGTCGATGGTCCAGTCCTTGCCCGGTGTCCAGCAGGCATAAGCCTGGTAGTCGAGGAATCGCGGCTTGTATTCGCCCTTGGTCTGCAGGCTTCCCAGCATATACTGATTGGTCTTGTATCGTACTCCATTGCTGAAGGAGAAGCGCTTGTTGCCGTATCCGGCATACACGTTGGTGCCCAGCAGACTGGCCAGCACGCTTGCTTCGGCCTTCTGCGGACGGGCATAGGTGATGTCGAGCACGCTGCTCATGCGGTCGCCGTACTTCGCTTCGAAGCCTCCCGCACTGAAGTCCACCTTCTCCACCATGTCGCTGTTGATGACCGAGAGGCCCTCTTGCTGCCCACTGCTGATGAGCAGCGGACGATATACCTCCACACCGTTTATATATACGCAGTTCTCATCGAAGGAACCTCCACGCACGTTGTATTGGCTCGACAGCTCGTTGTGTGTGCTGACACCTGCCTGTGTGGCAACGAGTTCCTCCACTGCGTTGCCCGTCGTACTGGGCATGCGCTTCAGGTCTTTCGTGTTGAGTTGCTGTGTGGTGCCCAGTTGCCGGCGCGAGTCACTCACCACCACCTCGCCCATCTCCTTGCCGCGGCTGCGCATGATGACGTTTAGCGTGAGCCTGCCATGCGGCTTCTTCAGCACGCGCTTCTTCTCTTCATAGCCCATCATGCGGTATGTGATGACCACACTGTCGGCTGTATGGAAGGTGAGAGTGTACTGTCCGTCCATGTTGGCCGTGGTGGCTGTGCCCACGCCTGCGCTCACCATGCAGAGCGAGACGGGGTCGCCGTCCTCGTCCACCACGCGGCCCTTCAGATGCACGCGCGTCGTGTCGGTCTGCTCAGTCTGTGCCAGGCAGAGCAGAGGTGCGCTTATATATAGTAAAAGGAGTAGTAGTCTGCGTCTCATTACTTAATAAACGCAAAAGGACAGCGTTTTTGTATATTCCAGCCTAACTTTTTCATAACTTTGCGCATGCAAGCTGAATTTACAGACGAAGACAATTCTATGGAAAGTATAAGCCAGTTGCTTGCCGTGCGCCGCTCGCACCGCAAGTTTACCGATGAAAGTGTAAGTGCCGACGAGGTGCGCCAGTTGATGCGTGCCGCCCTGATGGCTCCCAGCAGCAAGGGTATGCACAGCTATGAGTTTGTGGTGGTCGAGGACCCTTCCACCATCGAGGCCCTGAGCCGCTGCAAGGCTATGGGAGCCGATTTTGTGGCAGGCGCACCACTGGTGATAGCCGTGCTGGCCGACCCTGCACTCAGTGAAGTGTGGGTGGAAGACGCATCTGTGGCAGCCACCTGTCTGCTGCTCCAGGCCGAGGACTTGGGTCTGGGCGCCTGCTGGGTGCAGGTGCGTGGCCGCAAGACGCAGGACGGAGGCGACTCCGAGCAGTATGTGCGCCGGCTCCTGGGCGTCCCCGAGGGGCATGGCGTGTGCTGTCTGGTGGCAGTGGGGCACAAAGGCATGGAACGTAAACCGCAGAACGAGGACCGCCTGAAATGGGAGCGCGTACATACCGGGCGGTACTGATAGGGGCTGGCAATGTGGCCACCCGGCTCGCCTGCGCCCTTCGCCAGGCCGGTCATGAGGTCATCGCCGTGGGAGGCAGGACGCGTGTGCAGCCCATCCCTGCCGATGCCGACATCTACATAATAGCCGTTTCCGACCGCAGCATAGCGCAGGTGGCCGGTGAGTTGGCCCGTGTGGGCGGACTCGTGGTGCACACCGCAGGCAGCGTGGGCATGGACGTATTGCCGCAGCAGCGCCGTGGCGTGCTCTATCCGTTGCAGACGCTCTCCCGTGCCCGGCAGATTGATTTCTCCCAGGTGCCGCTCTTCATCGAGAGCGACAGCGACCTGCCGTTGCTGCACGAGGTGGCATCCTCGCTGAGCCGCAGCGTGCATGTGCTCGACTCCGAGCGCCGTCGCCGCATACACCTCGCCGCTGTGTTCTGCTCCAATTTCACCAATGCCATGTACTCCATGGCGCACCGCCTGCTGCAGGCCGAGGGCATCCCCTTCAGCGTGCTGCTGCCTCTCATAGGCGAGACAGCCGCCAAGGTGCGTGACATGGAGCCGCATGAGGCACAGACAGGCCCCGCCGTGCGCTGGGACACAGAGGTCATGGAGGCGCAGAAGGCTCTGCTGCCCGATGATGAGATGAGGCAAGTGTATTCGCTCCTAAGCAATTATATTCACAATGATAAACTACGATTTAAGGAAGATAAAGGCACTGCTCTTTGATGTAGATGGCGTGCTGAGTGCCGAGACAATCACCATGGATGCTCAGGGGACGCCGCTGCGCACAGTCAACATAAAGGATGGCTATGCCCTGCAGTTGGCGGCCAAGAGCGGCCTGCACGTGGGTATCATCACCGGCGCAAGCGTAGAGGCCATACGGGTACGCTTCGAGGGATTGGGCATTCACGAGGTTCATCTGGGATGCTCAGACAAGGTGCCCGTGTATGAAGACCTGCTCAGGCGCCTCGACCTCAAGCCTGAGGAGGTGCTCTATATGGGCGATGACATCCCCGACTATCCCGTGATGCGCCTGTGCGGCTGCCCTTGCTGTCCTGCCGATGCCGCCCCCGAGATACGTCACGCCAGCCTCTATGTGAGCCACCTGCGCGGCGGCTACGGTTGCGGAAGGGACGTCACCGAACAGGTCTTGCGCGCCCAGGGCAAATGGATGACCGATGCCAAGGCCTTCGGATGGTAGGACGCCGGGGAGCGCACTGCACCCCGTGTGCTGCATCGCGCCCCTATACATTATTATATATATAGATGCAGGAAATGAAGACAAGCAAGAAAATCATACTGGCAAGCAACTCCCCGCGCCGCCGCGAACTGCTGGGCGGACTGGACATCGACTTTGAGGTGCGCGTCAAGGACGGCATCTGCGAGGATTATCCGCAGCATCTGCCCATGGAGGAGATACCTCAGTATATCAGCAGAGAGAAGAGCGAGGCCTATGACTTGGCACCGGACGAACTGCTCATCACCGCTGACACCATAGTGTGGACCGACGGGCGTGTGTTGGGTAAACCCGCTTCGAGGGCTGAGGCAGAGGATATGCTCAGACTGCTCTCGGGCAAGACCCACCAGGTGGTGACGGGTGTGACCCTTGCCACCACGGAGTGGACCACCTCGTTCTCGGCCGTGACCGATGTCACCTTTGCCACTCTCAGCAATGAGGAGATACGCTACTATGTGGAGAGCTATGCGCCCATGGACAAGGCAGGAGCCTACGGCGTGCAGGAGTGGATAGGGTATGTGGGCGTGACGCGCCTCGCTGGCTCCTATTATAACGTTATGGGGCTGCCCGTGCAGCGCCTCTATGCCGAACTCAAGAAACGAAATATCATTCACACATCATGAACAATAAAATGACTATCGCGGCTCTCTGTGCCGCAGGCCTCCTGGCGCTGGTATCGTGCAAGGAGAAGGATTACACAGCCTACCCACCCACATGGAAGGGATTCCAGATAGAGCGCAATGGGGTGAAGGTGAGCAATAGGGACAAGTTCCAAGGCGGCGACTCGGTGCGCTTCACCGCCGTGCAAGACCAGAAGGGACGCTATATCAACAGCACTTACTACAACTGGACCCTCAAGTGTCAAGTGTATTCCGCCGACGGTACAAGCTATAAGGACAGCATTCTCACCAAGCAATACCATACCAACTATGACGGACTGAGCAATGCCGACCCCTGCCATACCTTTGCCCTTCCAGCGGGTGCGCAGGGCAGAGCCACCGTGACCTTCAAGGCCACCTACAACTATAGTTCGGACGGCATACAGGTGTGGGATGGGAGCATCGCCGGGGGCAACAGCGGCTACTGGGGCTCCATCCACTCCACCTCAGCGATACTGAGTGGCGATGCCACCGGCTCCATCTACATCAACATACAGTAAGCGGTACGTACAAAGGCAGCCTGCTCCGACGGTCGGGGCAGGCTGCTTTCTTTATGTCGGCGGCAAGAGGCGGAACGGGCAAGATGGTGCACCCAACTGTGCAGCGCGCTGCATCGGCCATCGCAGCGCATTGTATCGGCCATCGCAGTGCACTGCATCGTGCATCGCAGCGCACTGCGCTTTCCTTCGTGCCGCAAGGACCGGTGCCGAGGGGCGCCGCACACCTCTTATTTCACCGTATCTACGATGTAGTCCTGGCTCACATCTCCTTCGGCCATCTTGCGCTTGCCGTGCAGGGGGAAGAGCAGTCGTCCGTTGCCTCCAGGCTCCCCCTTGAGCAGTGATATGGTCTTGCAGTCGTTGTGGAAGTCGGCCTGGAATCCTGTGGCAATGCCGGCAAAGGGGCCGTCGCACTCGATGGCGGTCTGGAAGGGGCAGCGCGAACCGTTGTACCAATAGCAGTAGCAGTCGGTCAGATGCACCCTGGCGTTCTTGCCCAGGCGGAATCCGGTGGCCATCTGGTCGCTGTAGCAATAGTAGAACCAGTTGCTTCCGAACTCCACACGAAAGCCGCAACTGGTCTCATACTTCTGCGTGTCGCGGTAGATGTAGAGCGGATGGATGTTGCGCAGGGCATTGCCTGCGCTCTTGAGCCATACACCGATGTTGACGTCGGCAATGCGCATGTTGGTAAACGTATTGTCGTAGCCTTCCACGAAGACGCCCACCGACTGCTCGGTGCCATTGCCTGTGATGTTCACATCCACCACGTCGGCATCGGCCGAGTTGCTGTTTGCCCCGGGCTTCACATGCAGCCCTATGACGGTGCGCTTGATGCTCACACCGCTCACGCGCGTCTCTCTGCCACTGTCTATCGACACGCCGTTGGCCACATTGCTGCCGTCTATGATGCCTCCCGTGAGCCCATAGTTGCTGCCGGGCACGTAGATGGTGTTGAAGGGGTCCTTGCCTCCCAGCCGTATGACAGCCTCCTTCTCGGGCCATTCTCCTATGGCCTTGATGCAGGCGAAGTTGGCCAGCACCAGGTGTACACTCTTCTTCGGGTCGGCGGGCGTGAGGATGGAGTGCGACACGCAGTAGGTGCCGTCGGGGAAGAAGATGGTGCGGTTGGGGTGGCGGTCGATGATGTCCTGCAGCGCGTCGGCCACATCGGTCTGTCCGTCATTGCTGATGAAGTCGGTCACCGTCACGTAGTCTTGGTTGTCCAGCTTCTTTGCCTTGCCCTTGGCATGGGTGAGCATGGGGCATGCGATGAGCATGACGAGCAGTGCGGAGACGGCCAGCATGGTGGCCCTTGACGGGCTGATGGCCCTGAGGGAATGGTTTGTGGGATTCATTCTTGTAGATTCTTTTTTGGTTGTTGATATCCTGTAGATCTCTCTGTTCTGTATTTTGTTCCGCCTGGCAGCGGGTGACATGATGTTACGTAGGGGGCAGATGGGGCTGCCGCATGGGTCTGCCGGTCAGTCGGCATCGCCCAGCACCGGGAATTTCCGGCGGAAGCGCTGCAGTCCCTGCAGGTCTATCTCCACTGTGGCATGGCCCTGCTCGTGGTCGGGCACCTGTGCGATGATGCGGCCATAGGGGTCGGCGCATAGTGTGCCGCCGGCATAGCTGCACGTGGGGTCGTGGCCTATGCGGTTCACCCCACAGGCATAGCACTGGTTCTCGATGGCGCGTGCCACCAGCAGCGACTGCCATGCCAGGGCTCGCGGGGCAGGCCATGAGGCCACGTAGAGCAGCACGTCGTAGAGTGCCCTGGGTTCTGTACAGCCCTCGCCGGCCTTGTCCTCAAGCACTGCCTGTGTGGCGGGGATGTCGGGGCAGCCCAGGTGGTTGCGGCTCCAAAGCGGGAAGCGCAGGTCGTAGCACACCAGTGTCATGAAGCGCACACCGCGCCATTCCACCACCAGCCGGTGCTCTCCGGGCGAATAGTGAAGGTGCTCCCCGCCATAGGTGAAGAGGTGGCGCTTGTCATAGAAGAGCGGTTCCATGTGGGGGCGGATGAAGTGGAGGCGGTTCTTCCACCGTCCTCCGTCGGTCAGCGTGGCCATGCTCCCCACTATGGCGCAGTCCATCGCGTCGGCCCTCTCCTGCAGCCAGGTGAGCACCTGCTGCTGGCTGTGGGCCGGGAGGCATGAGGGTTGTGGGCAGAAGCCGGTGGGCCACATCTCGGGCAGCACGCACATGTCGCTCCCCTGGCAAGCCAAAAGGGCAGATCCGATGGCCTGCATGTTGGCCATGGGGTCTGCCCATTGGATGTTGGTCTGCAGGAGGCTTATCCTCACTTTACAGCCACTTTCTGTCCGCGCACCACATAGATGCCGCGTGGCAACGACTGCAGTGCGGTGTTGATGTTGGTCTGCTTCATCACCAGATTGCCCTGTGTGTCATATACGTCCTCAATGGCGTTCTCGGCCTGCAGCTTCTCGATGCTGGTCTCGGTGCCATCCAGTTTGGTCACGTGCTTAATCTCGATGTCGGTGGCATTCAGCGCCTGCTTGTCCCATGTGAAGCCGCATCGTGTGGGCAGGAAAGTCTTGTCGGCGTCAGTGCGCACCAGTATGCTCTGCAGGGGATAGGCCTCCTGCTGGGCGGGTATGCCGTAGCGTCCCTCTACGCGCAGGCTTTCCCAACTGCTTCCGAAGGTCACCTGGTTGCCGGCCGCATCAGTCTTGGTCACGCTGAGCAGCTGTGTGCTCACGGCCTTGGCGTTGGTCGAAGTGGCGCGCAGAGTCTGCAGCTTGGGTGAGAAGATGAGGTAGGGTGTGCCGGCCTGCAGCCCTTCGGCGGTGCAGTCAAGGAACACCAGGGTGAGTGTGTTGCCGTTCTGCTGTATCTTTGCCAGCCTTTCCAGCTGTACGCCGGGTGCTGCCTGCTGCAGCTGTTCGGCGCTCAATGTCATGGGCAGGCAGATGCTGTTGTAGCCGGCCAGCAGTGTGCGGTGCAGGGTGGTGGCCTGTCCGGGAGTCTCCAGAGTTTCCAGATTCAGCACGTTGCTGCTCGTGTAGATGTTCTTGGCCTTCTGCTGTGCCAGAGCCGGCACGCACAGAGCCACGGCGGTCATCAGTGCAAGTGTAATTTTCTTCATGTCAGACTGTATTTTTAGTTGCTTTCTAATACTAATCGTATGCAATATTACGAAAAATATCAGTACGTTGTATCTTTTCGGACACCTTTTTTGCATTTCTGGGCCAAAATTCTGTGCGGGGTGGCGAAAAGCGGTGCCGATTGTCATACATTGGCATTCTCTGACCCGTCCCGCGCGCTTCTCTGCACCCCGGAATCCGCTTCGCCCGGCTCTGTAACGATTTAGGATAGACAGGCGGGCGGGGCGAATGAGCCTATGGAGAGGGATGCCGGAAAGCAGCCGGATGGGTCATGTGTAAAACGCATAGCGCTGCGAAGCCCGATGCAGTGCGCTGCAATGGCTCACGCAGCGTGCTGCGATGGCTGCTGCACCGCACTGCGTCATTCGGCAGGAGATACTGATGTGGGGCAGGGGTGCTGATGGCCTTTATACTCAATCGTCCTCCCGCCCTTGCAAACCACTTTCCATCCGTCCGCCCGATACTGTTCGCGCCCCGGCTTTTATCCTTGGGAAAAATCTTCTGAGCTATTTCTTCTTAATTGCGAGAAGGCTTCTTCGTGCGGCATGGGATGCAGTGGGAGACGGGGGAACGAGTAGAGGCTGTGCCAGCTTGGGCTTGGATTTTGTGGGGCAGGCGGACAGGGAGGGTGTCTGCTTGGGATTCCGGGTTGTGGACAAGCGGTTTGCGGGAGCGGCAGCCTGGGCTTTAACCTTGTCTTCCAGAACTTAATTGGATGATGTCGGGCTTGCTTCTTCTTTCTTAGGGGTGGCCTTTTGCCACAGAGTATCCTCGGGAACCCATTCCTCGGGGCTCTTTACCTGAGTGCGATGAGGGTTGTAGCGCGAGTCCTTCTTGGCGGGAGCAGGGAGGCTGCCGCCTGCTGAGGGTCGGGCCGCCTGGCGGTAGCCGGTCCATCGCTCCATGATGAGGCGCACATATTCGCTCGTCTCCGAACCGCGCATATAGCCGTAGCGCACCACTGGGTCGCGGTAGAACCTGGGGTCGGAGAGGCGCAGGACGTAGGGCGCAACGTGCTCCCACACCTGAGGGTTGCCGCCGTGCTTGGCCGTGAGTGCCATGGCGTCCCTCACATGGTTGGCTCCTCCGTTGTAGGCAGCCAGCACGAAGCAGATGCGCTGCGTGCCGCCGGGGATGTCGGAGAACTGCCTGTTGAGCATGGACAGGTAGCGCGTGCCTGCCGAGATGTTGGTTTCGGGGTCGTGGATATTGCCCTGGTGGATGCCCAGCTGCGTGGCGGTACCCGGCATGATCTGCATCAGACCGCGTGCTCCTGCCCACGAGACGGCCTGGGGGTCGAAGCCGGACTCCTGATAGCAGAGGGCTGCCAGGAGCCGCCAGTCCCAGCGTATCTGCCGGCTGTGGCGCATGAGCAGGTCGTCATAGGGCGAGATGATGCCCCTGGCACGGTCTTTCATCACGGGGCGCATGTGGCGTCGGGTCACACGTGGGGTGCTCTGCAGCGACCGCAGTACGGCATCGCGCGCCCCGCCTGTCCACCATTCGCTGATGGCGCTGGCCAGCTCCGGTGCATCCCGGCGCGTGCTCCACTTGGGCATGTCGAGCGCTATGAAGTCGATGTCTCCGCTTGCCAGCCGCTGGCGCAGGGTGGCGGTGTCGGGCGCGATGTCCATTTGCAGCCTCACCCCGATGCTTCGCGCAAATTCCTCGGCCAACCTGAACTGCCGCCCCATCCCCTGTCCGCGGTACTCGTAATAGGTGTCCGGTCCGCTCAGCGTACCGCCTATCAGCAGCGTGGCCTCCTGTATGTCGGGCAGGTCGTAGTGCTGCACGGTGTCGTCGGGGGCGCTCTCCTTGCTGAAGATGGGCGACGGCTCGGGCTGCCTCTGCTCCCTGCATGAGGTGGCGCAGAGCGCAAGCAACAGACAAGTGCACCGGCAGAGCATGGCCGGCGATGTGATGGTGGATTTCATGTGACGATGTGAATCTTAGGGTCTCTGGCGGTGGATGATGTAGGAACGCATGATGTCGATGGCCTGACGGTTCGATCCTCCCATGGGTATGATGAGGTCGGCATAGCGCTTGGTGGGCTCTATGAACTCCTCGTGCATGGGCTTCAGCACCTTCAGGTAGCGGTCGATGACCATCTGGGCAGTGCGTCCGCGCTCCAGCGTGTCGCGCTGTATGACCCTGATGAGGCGCTCGTCGGGGTCGGCGTCAACGAATATCTTCAGGTCCATCAGCTCGCGCAGCTCCTTCTTCCACAGCGCCATGATACCCTCGATGATGATTACCTCGCACGGCTCCACGTGGATGGTCTCCTCCAGGCGGTTGCACACCAGGTAGCTGTAGGTGGGCTGCTCGATGGCTTCCCCTTGCCTGAGTTTCTGGATATGCTCGGTCAGCAGATTCCAGTCAAAGGCATCCGGGTGGTCGAAGTTAATCTTTCTGCGGTCCTCCATAGCGAGGTGCGTGTTGTCATTATAGTAGGAGTCTTGTGGGATGACCGACACACATCCAGGCGGGAGAGCCTCGATGATCTTTCTTACTACCGTGGTCTTGCCCGACCCTGTTCCGCCTGCTATACCTATTATATACATGTTGCGTGTGTTTGTTGACCGCCTTTCCCTGCCAGTCCGGCGTGTTTCGTCGTGCCACGGAGCGGCATCTGTTCTCTATCAGTGCAAAGTTAGTGGATTTTCTCCACACGCTGTATGGCCTCAGGGAGGAAATTCATGTGTTCATCGATGTGGCCAGTTGATTTATATCAAGAAAAGTGCAGAAAATGGAGAAAAATGCTTGCAAGGTTGTTGCAGTATTCTTCAAACTACCTACATTTGCATTCAGAAAACGAGAGCAGAGGTTTCAGACTGAAAGCGCAGCGCGCTGTCTGGCTTCTGGAACGTAAGATATAATAGTGTTGTTAGTTTTAGTTTAAGGAAAAGATTATTTAGGGTATTTACTAGGTAAAAGATTGTTTCTTTTTATGATGCGAGGTCAGCCGTGAGGTTGGCCTTCTGTCTTTATATGGGGTAAAGGCATGTCCGGGAGACCGCGGGACGCTTCTTTTGCGGTCGGGGTGCGGATGTGGCGCGTGGCAGCGCAGTGCTGGGGGGGCTGATGATGTGCTTCTTGTCTGTTCCCATCTTACCACTTCGGGAAAGGCAGTGCGCTGCGTGGGCTTGTGCAGCGCGTTGCGATGGCTGATGCAGCGCGTTGCGATGGCTGATGCAATGCACTGCGATGGCGAATGCAGCGCGGTGCCTCGGATGGCATGGATTTGTGCGGGATGCAGGGCAATTTGTTGATCGGGGTTTTGGTGGCTGGTGATTGGGCTTCCTGCAGGTTGTTGAAGAGGGGGCCTGAGGCCTGTCGAGGAGGAATCCGTTGTGCGATGGAGGAAATTCCAGAGCAAGTTTCGGGAGGCAACTTTCGGTGGTGGTATTTCCTTGAAAAAGGGTTTTGTGGCTTCTTGCCTTCTGTCGGTAAGGTCGGTGCGGGGGCTCGCTTTACCGAATCTTTGCCTCCAAGCCAAGTAAAGCACGGTGGTAGAATGCCTCTTTCACTCTTTTTTCTTAACTTTGCAAATGGTATTGGTCCGTCAGCGGAGCCGGCTTCAGTGAGGAGCGTGGTGTGCGGGGCGGGAGAAGTAACAGGATATTCACAATTAGAGAAAAGCAGTATGGAAAAGACATCATTGCTGAGAATAGCCGTACAGTCAAAGGGACGGCTCTATGAGGACACCATGGCGCTGCTGTCCGAGGCAGGCATCAAGGTGCCGCAGAGCCGTCGCACCCTGCTGGTGCAGAGTAGTAACTTCCCCATCGAAGTGCTGTTTCTGCGCGACGACGACATACCGCAGAGTGTGGCTACAGGCGTAGCCGACCTGGGTATAGTGGGGCAGAACGAGTTTGAGGAGCGCAAGGAGAATGCCGAGGTGGTGCGCCCGCTTGGCTTCAGCAAATGCCGCCTCTCGCTGGCTATCCCCCATGGCGAGAACTACACAGGCCTGCGGTGGTTTGAGGGCAAGAAGATAGCCACCTCCTATCCAGGCATCTTGCGCCGCTTCATGGAACGCAACCGTGTGGCTGCCGACATCCATGTCATCACCGGGTCAGTGGAGATCAGTCCGGGTATCGGGCTGGCAGATGCCATCTTCGACATCGTCAGCAGCGGCAGCACACTGGTAAGCAATAACCTGCGCGAGGTGGAGGTAGTGATGCAGAGCGAGGCTCTGCTCATCGCCCATCACGGCCTCAGCGACGAGAAGCGCGAGGTGCTCGACGAACTGTTGTTCCGTATCGAGGCCGTCAAGAACGCCGAGGACAAGAAGTACGTGCTGATGAACGTGCCCACCGACCGTGTTGAGGATGTGGTGGCTGTGCTTCCCGGTGCCAAGAGCCCCACGGTGATGCCACTGGCCACACCGGGCTGGAGCAGTGTGCACACAGTCATCGACGAGCAGCGCTTCTGGCAAATCATACGCCAGTTGAAGGAGTTGGGCGCCCAGGGCATACTGGTGGTGCCCATCGAGAAGATGATTCTCTGACACCGAAGGGAGGGCTGCAGGTGCCCGGGCGTACCTCTTGCCCTCTCTCCTTATTTATATATAAGGAGCCGGGCTGTGCTTTGGTCCAGGCTCCGCACACATTTATCCATTGGGAAGAAACAGGAAATGAACATATACGAATATCCCACCGCCGGCCAACTGAAGACCCTTCTGCAAAGGCCGGCACACGATGCTGCTCATCTGGCAGCTACGGTCAAGGGCGTGCTCGATGATGTGCGCCAGCATGGTGATGAGGCTGTGCTGCGCTATGAGAAGCAGTTCGACCACGTACAGATGGATACTCTGGCAGTCACGCCAGAGGAGATGGACGAGGCATGGGGACTGGTGCCCGATGACCTCAAGCAGGCTATCCAACTGGCTCATGCCAATATAGAGCGGTTCCATGCCAGCCAGCAGTTCCATGCCCAGCACGTGCAGGTGACCGACGGAGTGGAGTGCTGGCAGCAGGCCATACCCATCCAGCGTGTGGGACTCTATATTCCCGGCGGTACGGCACCGCTCTTCAGTACCGTGCTCATGCTGGCCACCCCGGCCCGGCTGGCCGGTTGCCCCGAGATAGTATTGTGCACCCCGCCGGCTGCCAACGGGAAGGTGAATGCCGCCGTGCTCGTTGCAGCGCGCGTGGCAGGCGTTGACCAGGTGTTCAAGGCAGGCGGTGTGCAGGCCATCGGTGCCATGGCCTATGGCACCGAGAGCGTTCCTCAGGTCTTCAAGATATTTGGCCCGGGCAATCAGTATGTGACCTGTGCCAAGCAGCAGGTGAGTATGCAGGGCGTGGCAATAGACATGCCCGCAGGACCCAGCGAAGTGGCCGTGCTGGCCGACGACACTTCACGCCCCGACTTTGTGGCTGCCGACCTCCTGAGTCAGGCAGAGCATGGAGCCGACAGCCAGGTTGTGCTCATCACCACAAGCCGTTCCCTGCTCGAGGCCGTGCAGGCAGAGGTGGACAGGCAACTGGCCCTCTTGCCACGTCGCGAACTGGCGGAGCGCTCGTTGCAGTACAGCAAACTCATACTGGTAAAGGACGATGACGAGATGATGAGCGTGGCCAATGAGTATGCGCCCGAGCATCTCATCATCGAGACAGCCAACTATATGGAACTGGCCGCACGGGTGGTCAATGCCGGGAGCGTCTTTCTGGGAAGTTTCACACCCGAGAGCGCAGGCGACTATGCCAGCGGCACCAACCACACGCTGCCCACTGCAGGATGGGCCAGAGCCTATAGCGGAGTCAATCTGGACAGCTATATAAGGAAGGTGACATTCCAGCACATCACCCCCGAAGGGGTGTGCGCCATCGGTCCCGCCGTAGAGCGTATGGCCGAGGGCGAGGGTCTGGATGCCCACAAGAACGCAATGACACTCAGACTGAAGGAGGTAAGATGAAGGATTTACGCGATTTGGTGAGACCAAACATACTGGCGCTGGAGCCTTACAGCTGCGCCCGCGACGAGTTCAAAGGGCAGCGCGCCCGCGTCTTTCTCGATGCGAACGAGAGTCCCTATAACGCTCCCTACGACCGTTATCCGGCTCCCGTGCACGAGGACTTGCGCATGACACTGGCCCATATGAAGGGTGTAAGGCCTGGTCAGATATTCATGGGCAACGGGTCCGACGAGGCCATCGACCTTGTTTATCGCATCTTCTGCCGCCCGGGAGTGGATAATGTGGTGGCCATAAGCCCCACCTATGGCATGTATGAGGTGTGTGCCAATATCAATGATGTGGAGTACCGAAGCGTACTCTTACGCGAGGATTACTCGCTGGATGCCGATGCTCTGCTCCAGGCAGCAGACCAGAACACCAAGGTCATCTGGCTGTGTTCGCCCAACAATCCCACTGGTGTCGCTCTCGAAAGGAGTCAGGTGGAGCGGGTGTTGACGGAGTTCCAGGGCATAGTGGTGATTGACGAGGCCTACTCAGACTTCTCGCATCAGCGTCCCTTCCGCCTCGACCTCGACCTTTATCCCAATCTCATTGTCCTCAATACGATGAGCAAGGCATGGGCCAGCGCGGCCATACGTCTGGGCATGGCTTTTGCCGGTGAACAGATAATAGAGTTCTTCAACAAGGTCAAGTACCCCTACAATGTCAACCAGCTCACTTGCGAGCAGGCCAAACGCATCCTCGGCCAGGCCGACAGCGTGGCGCGATGGGTGGGCAACATCGTCAGCGAGCGCGACAAGCTGGCTCCCGCCCTGCAGGAGTTGCCCTTCTGCCAGAAGGTTTATCCCAGTGATGCCAACTTCCTGCTGGCACGCATGACCGATGCCGATGCCATCTACCACTATCTGGTGGGGCAGGGCATCATAGTGAGAAACCGCAACCGTGTGGCTCTCTGCGGCAATTGCCTGCGCATCACAGTGGGTACCCCCGACGAGAACTGCGAATTGATGCGTGCGTTGCGCTGTTATAGATTTTGACCGGCATCGCTTTGGCCGCCGCTCCGCATCATCAAGAAAGAGATGACGCGCAGCCTTGGCCGCAGAGCCGAATGGGTAAGAAAATGATGCTGCGCAGTGCTGACAGTTGCGCTGCATGGCAATAAATAAAGAGAAAGATGAGGAAAGCACTCTTCATAGACCGCGACGGAACCATTCTGGTGGAGCCTTCCGACGAGCAGATCGACAGCTTCCTGAAGTTCCGTTTCGTGCCTGGAGCCATCAGCGCATTGCGCTTCCTGCGCCAGCACACCGATTATGAGTTTGTCATGGTGTCCAATCAGGACGGCCTCGGGACGGAATCCTATCCCGAAAGCGACTTCCTGCCCACCCATCAGCTTATGCTTGACATACTGCATGGCGAGGGCGTGGATTTCGATGCCATACACATTGACCGCAGTTTTCCAGCCGATAATCTGCCCACCCGCAAGCCAGGTACAGGCATGCTCACAGCCTATATGCAAGGCGATTACGACTTGGCCCGCAGTTGGGTGATAGGCGACAGGGATACTGACCTCATGCTGGCCCACAATCTGGGCGCACAGGGTGTGAAGCTCGGCGAGACCTGCTCCTGGGACAAGGTGTGCCAGATGGTGTTTGCCGGGGAGCGCACTGCCACTGTCAAGCGAACGACCCGCGAGACCGACATCGAAGTGCGTCTCAACCTGGACGGCAATGGTGAGAGCGACATACATACGGGCCTCGGTTTCCTTGACCACATGCTGGAGCAGTTGCCCCACCACGGCATGATGGATCTGTATGTGCGCTGCCAGGGTGACCTCAATGTGGATGAGCACCACACGGTGGAGGATACGGCACTTGCCCTGGGGCAGTGCCTGCGTCAGGCCTTGGGCGACAAGCGGGGCATTGAGCGTTATGGATTTTGTCTGCCAATGGATGACAGCCTCTGTCAGGTGGCGCTCGACTTCGGCGGGCGGCCTTGGCTGGTGTGGAACGCAGAGTTCCACCGCGAGCGCATCGGCGACGTGCCCACCGAGATGTTCAAGCATTTCTTCAAGAGTCTGTCCGACTCCGCAATGATGAACATCAATGTGCAGGCACGTGGGGAGAACGAACACCACCTCATCGAAGGCATCTTCAAGGCATTGGCCCGCAGCCTGCGTATGGCCGTGCGCCGCGATGTGAATCATTACCAACTGCCCTCCAGCAAGGGAATGCTCTGACTGTAAAGGACCAGAAGATACTATGCCAACAGACACACAATACCCTTCGCAGCTCCTGCAACGCGCTGTGGGCGAGATAAGCCGCCTGCCGGGAATAGGCACCAAGACTGCTCTGCGGCTGGCCCTGCACCTGCTCCATCAGGACACCGGCGATGTCGATCGCATGGCGCAGAGCATCATCGACCTGCGTCATGGCGTGCGCCGATGCCGTGTCTGCCGCAACATCTGCGACGATGACCTGTGTGCCATCTGCTCCAATCCGGCCCGCGACGCCTCGCTCATCTGCGTGGTGGAGAATGTGCAGGACGTGATGGCTGTGGAGCGAACCATGCAATACCGGGGACTCTACCATGTGCTGGGCGGAGTGATAAGCCCTATGGACGGTGTGGGACCGTCGGATCTCGAGATAGAGAGCCTGGTGGAACGTGTGCGCCAGGGCGATGTGAGCGAGGTCATACTCGCACTCAGCCCCACCATGGAGGGCGACACCACGGGCTTCTATATCTTCCGCAAACTGCAGGACACGGCGGTGCCCGTATCCACCCTGGCACGTGGAGTGGCGCAGAACGATGAACTGCAATACACCGATGAAGCCACTCTGGGACGTGCCATCACGGCACGCGTACCCTTCGGCAAGTGAGTGCAGATGCTGGCCAATAAGGCCATGGGATGAATGATAACAGATAGATAGTAAATACCTAAACAGATAATATGAACAAAAGAAAATGGCAATACGCCTGGGCTGCCGTGGTGCTGCTGTGCGGATGCCTTGTTCTGCTCTTTGAGACAGGGTTTTTGCCCATGGGACTCTACTGCGGGGAAGCCAACGTGCAGTATGTCATGGACATTGCCGTGGTGACTCTCACACTGGCTGGCATCGTACTGGGAACCAAGGCGCACAACCGCCCCAAGGTCCGTCTTGCATGCTTCAGCCTGCCCCTCGTGCTTGCGCTGCTTGTCTATTACCTCTTTTTAAGTCCCGCCGCACCCTATTGTGCGGCAGTGACAGGCGTGGCTATGCTGCTACAGTGGCCGCGTGCCAGCACTCCCGAAATATGATGAAACTGAGCATCGTAATAGTTAGCTACAACGTCAAGTACTACCTGGAACAATGCCTGCGCAGTGTCATGCGGGCCACGACAAGGCTCCAGGCCGAGGTGTGGGTGGTGGACAATGCCAGCACCGACGGCAGTGTGGAGTATCTGCAGACGCGCTTTCCCAGCGTGCATTTCGTGCAGAATGCCGACAACAGGGGCTTCTCGGCTGCCAACAACCAGGCCATCCGACAGTCGCAGGGCGAGTATGTGCTGCTGCTCAACCCCGACACCATCGTGGGTGAGGACGTACTGGAGGGCTGTGTGGCCTTCCTGGATGCCCATCCCCAGGCAGGTGCTGTGGGTGTGAGGATGCTTAATGCCGACGGGTCATTCGCCCCCGAGAGCCGGCGCGGCGTGCCCACTCCCTTCACCAGCTTCTGCAAGATGAGCGGGCTGTGCCGTCTCTTCCCCTTGAGTACCGTCTTCGGCCGCTATTACATGCGCTATCTGGATGCCAACGAGGCCAACCGCATAGAGATTATCTCGGGCGCGTTCAACATGCTGCGGCGCAAGGCCATCGACCACGTGGGGCTGCTCGACGAGCGCTTCTTCATGTATGGCGAGGATGTTGACCTCAGTTACCGCCTCCTGCAGGGCGGATGGCAGAACTGGTATCTGCCGCTCAACATCCTGCACTACAAGGGTGAGAGCACGGTGAAAAGCAGTTTCCGCTACGTACACATCTTCTACAATGCCATGTTGCTGTTCTTCAACAAGCACTACGGACGCAGCCACCGCCTGCTGGGACTGCTGGTGCGTGTGGCCGTCTATGGCCGCGCTTGCCTCGACTCGCTCCTGCGCCTGTGGCAGCGCACCCTGCACCTGCTCCACATCGAGCCCAGGCAGACAGCCCCCGAATGCGTGACCTATGACTTCGACAGCCAGCCGGTGAGTGTCATGCTGGAGCATCTGCGCACCCAGCAGGCTCCCCGCCGCGTGCTCCGCACCGTGTCGCGCCATACGGGGCTGACCATCACCCTGGGCAGTGTGACTCCCGTGGAGCAAGAGGAGGAGGATGCCGTTAAGACCCCTAAAAACCATTGACCATGACTATACTCAGAGATGAAGCCGTGATGCTAAGGGCTGTGGAGCCTGAGGACCTGGAGGTGATGAGCCTGCTGGAGAACGATGCCAGCCTGTGGGAATGCTCCAATGCCACGGTGCCTTACTCGTCGCATGTACTCAGGGAGTACATCAAGCAATGCTCCTACAACTTCTTCGAGGATAAGGCGGTGCGCCTGGCCATAGCCTTGCCGGAGGGTATCGCCGTGGGCTTCATCGACCTGCAGAACTATGACCATCAGCATCAGCGGGCCGAGGTGGGCATTGTGCTCATGCGTGAGTGCCAGCATCTGGGGCTGGCTCGGCATGCCTTGCGCCTCCTGACAGACTATTCCCGCAGTGTGCTTCACCTGCATCAGGTCTATGCCCATGTGCAGAGCACCAACCATCCAGCCCTTCGCCTTTTCCGTGCCGCGGGCTTCACCCATACGGCCACACTGCCGCAGTGGACCCGTTGCGCTGCGGGGTGGTGCGACGTGGAGGTGTTTCAGATGATGCTGGAAGCACCCTGTGGTTAATTTTTAATTGTGAATTATGAATTAAGAATTAGGGCTGGCGCGTTGCTCCCATTGTGATTTTCTGGTTTGGGATTAAGGCTGGCTCGATGCTCCCATTGTGATTTTCAGGTTTTGAATTAAGGCTGGCGCGGGGTTGCTGGCTTTATTCTTGAGATAAAAGATCGTGGTGCTTTGGGTGGGGCATCGCGTTTTTTGTTTTCGGTGGGCGCTGTGCGTCGTGTTGCGCGGCGTTTTCTTTTTCGGAAAGAATGGAGGCGAGGCTTTTCGTGCACTGCGGTGCGATGGCCGATGCAGCGCGCTGCGATGGTCGGTGCAGTGCGCTGCGTTGGTCGATGCAGCGCACTGCGTTTTTCTGCCCGCTTCGGTGCGAAGGCAAGCGCGCGGTAGCAAAAGAGGCCGGCAGGAACAATCCCGCCGGCCTCTTGGCATATTGTGCCGTCTTGGTTCTGACGCTTTAGTTGGCGCTCTGGAACTCATCGAGGAAGCGCACATCGTTCTCGCTGAACATGCGCAGGTCCTTCACCTGGTACTTGAGGTTCGTTATGCGCTCGATGCCCATGCCGAAGGCGTAGCCGGTGTAGATGCTGCTGTCGATGCCGTTGGCCTCCAGCACGGCCGGGTCAACCATTCCGCAGCCCAATATCTCTACCCATCCTGTGTGCTTGCAGAACGAACAGCCTTCTCCGCCACAGATGTTGCAGCTGATGTCCATCTCGGCGCTTGGCTCGGTGAAGGGGAAATAACTGGGGCGCAGACGTATCTTGGTGTCGGCACCGAACATCTCTTGGGCAAAGAGTAGAAGCACCTGCTTGAGGTCCTTGAACGAGACGTTCTTGTCGATATAGAGGCCCTCTACCTGGTGGAAGAAGCAGTGGGCGCGGGCCGAGATGGCCTCGTTCCTATACACTCTACCAGGGCAGATGATGCGGATGGGGGGCTGTGCCTTCTCCATCACACGTGCCTGCACGCTGCTGGTATGCGAGCGGAGGATGATGTCGGGGTGCGATTCCACGAAGAAGGTATCCTGCATGTCACGCGCCGGATGGTCGTCGGCAAAGTTCATGCTACTATATACGTGCCAGTCGTCTTCCACCTCCGGTCCCTCGGCCAGCGTGAAGCCCAGACGGCTGAAGATATCCACTATCTCGTTCTTCACGATGGTGAGCGGGTGGCGTGTACCCAATGCGATGGGGTAGGGGGTGCGTGTCAGATCCACGTGTGAGCCTGCTGCCTCCTCGGTGGCGGCACTGCTCTTCAGCGCGTTTATCTTGTCGAGGGCGGCATTCTTAAGCTCATTGAGCTTCATGCCAAGCTCCTTCTTCATGTCGGCAGGCACATTGCGGAAGTCTGCCATCAGTGCTGAAATCTCGCCCTTCTTGCTCAGGTACTTGATGCGGAGTGCCTCCACCTCTTCGCTGCTATGTGCTTGCAGACCCGAGATTTCGGTCATCATCTTCTGTATTTTCTCTATCATTTCCTTGTATATGAGGTTTGCTCGCCTTGGCGCGGCGCAGAGCCTGCCTTGGCACAATGTTTTGCTCGCTTTGGTGCGAAGTTTTGCTTATTCCATGCAAAGGTACATCTTTCTTTAGGAAAACAGCGCGCAATGTGGAAAAATAAGCGTACTTTTGCGCCGTTTATCAAGCAGACGTTTCTGTATGATTAGGAAAACATGGGTCTGCATGGCGCTCGCGGTGCTGATAGTGGCTTCCTGTACGAAGGGTCACACCGGTACGGAGGAGACTATGCAGGACAGTACATGGGTGGAAGATACCCTCATATCGGACAGTGTAGCCGAGGTGGAAGAGGAGATGGACGAGGCTGTGGAGGAGAACAGAGTGGATGGCTCATTCGATGACTTCATCTTCACCTTCACGCGTCTGCCTCATCTGCAGGCACAGCGAACCGACTTCCCGCTTCCCCTCATCACGGCGGAAGGCGAGGAGACAACCGTCAGCAACAGGCACGAGGTGGGCGACTTCGGGTTTCTCGAGGGCGACTACTATACGGTGCTATACGGCTCCATGCGCGAACTTGAGGCGGAGCACGACGGTACCGACTCCCTTGTGAGGGTAGATAGAGTGGATCTGGAGTCGCTGAGCATGCGCACCTACACCTTTGAGCGGCTCAATGGCAAGTGGCACTTGACGCGCCTGCACGACCGTATGTTCGGCGAGGACATCCTCTCCGACTTCTATCGATTCTATGCCAAATTCTCCTCCGACAGCACTTTTCAGGCGCAGTCGTTGGCTCCCCAGTTGCATGTGAGCATCCACGATACCGAGGACGAGCTCAGTGTCATCGAGGGAACTATCGATGCGAACCAGTGGACAAGCTTCTGTCCAGAGGTCCCCTCAGGCATCATCTCCAATATCCGCTACAACCAGCACTACACCAGCCAGCGCATTGTGATGCAGAAGTGTGGCATGGGCACCGGGCTGCAGGAGGTGTTTGTCTTCCATCACGATGGCACAGGATGGCGCCTGAAGAGTTATGAGGACTGACTGGGATATAGTGAGGACTAAGTTGGATATACACACGCAAACTTGTTGATATCATGATGATAAGCGAAAACAGCTCTTTGCTGCCGTATAATACGTTTGGCATCCAGGCGCTGGCCAGGGTGCTGGTCACCTATGACAGTGCCGACGAACTGCGTCAGGCGCTCTCGCTCTACCGCTCGCAGTATGCCGGGCTGCCCCTTCTTCATATCGGGGCAGGCAGCAACCTGCTCTTCCTCAATGATTACCCTGGCATGGTGCTCCACTCTCAGGTGGGTGGTGTGACGCTGCTCGGGAGTGAGGGTGATGACGTGCTGGTGCGCGTGGGGGCCGGTCTGGAGCATGACGCATGGGTGTCACAGGCTGTGGCCAATGGGTGGCACGGGCTGGAGAACCTCTCTCTCATCCCCGGACAAGTGGGCGCATCGGCGGTACAGAATATCGGTGCCTATGGCGTGGAAGCGCGGGACGTGATAGAGTGTGTCGAGGGTGTGGAACTCGCCACAGGCCGTTCCTGCACATGGACCAATGAGCAGTGTGGGTACGGCTACCGCGCCAGCGTGTTCAAGACAGCGCTGCGCGGACAGTATGCCATCACGCATGTCACCTATCGCCTGCACCGTACCTTCGTCCCCCGGCTGGACTACGGGGCGTTGCGCGCCACGCTGCAGTCACACGGCATAGATGCCGGACAGGTCACAGCAGAGCAGTTGAGGCAGGTCATCATCGAAGTGCGCAGGGCCAAGTTGCCCGATCCCCAGGTACAGGGAAACGCAGGCAGTTTCTTCATGAATCCGGTGGTGAGCCGTCAGGAGTGGGACAGGATACGTGACCAATACCCCAATGCGCCCCATTATGATGTGGATGACGGGCATGTGAAGGTGCCTGCCGGATGGCTCATAGAGCAATGCGGATGGAAAGGCCGCGCCCTGGGTCCTGCAGCGGTGCACGACAAGCAGGCTCTGGTACTGGTGAACCGTGGCGGTGCCACGGGTGCCGACATCATGGCGCTGTGCGATGCTGTGCGTGCCGATGTGCAGAAGCGCTTCGGCATCAGCCTGCATCCCGAGGTCAACTTCATCGGAGGCTGAGGCATGGAGGCGGACAGCAGGATGAAAGTCACCTTCCTGGGCACAGGCACCAGTTGTGGTGTGCCGCGCATAGGATGCCGCTGCGAGGTGTGCACGAGCACCGATCCGCATGACAGCCGCCTGCGTTGCTCGGCCCTTTTTCAGCAGTGCGGGACCAACATCTTGCTCGACTGCAGCCCCGACTTCCGCTATCAGATGTTGCGTGCACGCTTCTCCTCGGCCATCCACGCCGTCTTCATCACCCATGAGCACTACGACCATGTGGGCGGGCTGGACGACTTGCGCCCCTTCAGCTACCTGCAGGGGGTGCCCCTCTATTCCGATGACTATGCCGCCCGGCACCTGCGTGAGCGCCTTCCCTATTGCCTGGTGCGTCATCAGTACCCCGGCATACCGCAGCTCACGCTGCACGTTCTCAGCCCCGGTGATACGGTGGATGTCAACGGGGTGGGCGTTACAGCCATAAGGGTCATGCACGGGCAGTTGCCTATCCTGGGCTATCGGGTGGGTGACGTGGGCTACATCACCGACATGACCACCATGCCGCCCGAGTCCCTGCCCTTGCTTGACGGCATCCGCCTGCTGGTAGTCAACGCCTTGCGTCACACGCCACATCCTACCCATCAGTCTCTTGAGCAGGCCATAGCATTCCGCCGCTCGCTCCAGGGCAACTTCCCCACTTACTTCATTCATATGGCCGACCAGATAGGGCTTCATGCCCAGCAGGAGGCCCTGTTGCCCGATGGCTTCCATCTGGCATACGATGGTCTGGAGCTCACGGTGTGACTCCTCGGCACCACACAGCACATTCCTCAATCAGATGCAAACAGAAAGCCCTGGCATGTCCGACCCGTTGCGGGTGGCACATGCCAGGGCTTCTTGGTATAATGTCTCACGCTGCCCGGCCGGAGCCAGGCGCTTGTGCGGTGAGGTTTAGAACATCTTGTTGGGGTACTGACCCTTCTCGTGCAGGGCAGCCAGCTTGGCCACTACCTCGGGACGGTCCTCTGGATAGGTCACGCCAAACCATTTGCTGGTGGTGTCGAGCACTTCGCAAGTGGCTTTTCCTCTCTTGATGAGGCTATCGACCATCAGTGGAATGAAGAACTCACTCTTGAGGTTTGCCTGGTTCTTGGGGTCGGAGAGGAACTCGCGGAAGTATTCCTTGCTGTAGGCAAAGTAGTCGGGAGTGAATCCCCAGAAGTTCATGCTCACGGGTGTGGTGTCTGGGATGCTCACCCATTGCTCGTTCTCGTCCAGGTACTGCACGGTGTCGTTGTGGCGCTCTATCTTTGTGCGCTCCACCACACTCTTCAGCAGATGGGTCTGCTCGTCGTTCTCGCATACGCCACGGCTCACTGTACCGCTCTCAGAGAGGGTGTTGCCCACGCGGAAGCCCACCATGGCATACTTGCCGGTGCTGCCTTCGGGAAGCTCGGAAAGGAACTTGGCCATCACGCGGAATGCGTCGCGGTCATAGAAGTCATCGCAGTTGAGCACAGCGAAAGGCTCGTGGATGACCTCCTCGCCCATCATCACGGCGTGGTTGGTGCCCCATGGCTTGGTGCGTCCTTCGGGTACTGTGAAGCCCTCGGGCAGTGCGTCCAAGGCCTGGAAGCACAGTTCGCAGGGTACATGACCCTCGTACTTGCTCAGAATCTGCTCGCGGAACTGCTGCTCGAAGTCGCGTCTGATGACCCATACAATCTTTCCGAATCCGGCCTGGATAGCGTCGTAGATGCTGTAGTCCATGATACTCTGGCCCTGAGGACCCAGTGTGTCCAACTGCTTGAGACCGCCGTAGCGGCTTCCCATACCTGCTGCCAGCAGGAACAATGTAGGTTTCATGTTTCTTTTCTCCTTATTTAGATAAGTATTCTTACTTGCTTCTTTTTGTGCAGGAGCGCTCCGCTCCATACTCACTGACGTGTCACACCGGCGATATGTAGGCTTTGCTTCATGCCCGCGGGCGTGCCATTTCTTATACACGACAAAAGTAACACTTTTATTTCAACCAGCCTCGCGCATAAGGGGAATTTGTTGTGAAAAAGTCTTCACAGCGCCGTGAAGGGTTTCCTGAATGCTGTGTTTTGAATTGCAAAACAGGCTTTGCCCTGGTTGGGAGCGTGGGGTGTGGCATCCAGGGGCGGGCTGGTGTGCTGTGCCCGGAGCATTCAGCCTCCCACTGAAGTGCAGTGTGATGCATCAGGGATTAGGTTGGCGCGGGGATGGCAGTGCGGTGCGATGGCTCATGCAGCGCGCTGCATTGGGCTTCGCAGCGTGCTCCGCAGGCCGATGCAGCGTGCTGCGTTTTTTGCCCTTGTCCTGTGGCCTGGCCGGAGGAGAGGATTGCCGCTCGCTTTTCTTCCTTTCTCACAAACAAAAACTGCGCGATGGAATCCACCGCGCAGCATTTTCTGCTTCTGGCCTTAGGGTCGTGTGTGTTCCCGCTTGTGGGGGTGAGCGGGGTGTCGCTCCGTTCTCTTGCTGGCGGCCAATGCTTTTTCCTGGTAGGAGACACCCTTTTAGAAGGGGTATCCGATGGCGAGGTGGTAACCCAGTGAGCGCGAGAAGCGGGGCATGTTGTAGTAGCCGCTGCGGCCTGTGGAGTAGGGCGCGTGGATGCCTACACCCACATCGAAGCGGATGACCAGGAAGTCGAGGTCGTATCTGAGGCCCGCACCTGTGCCCAGCGCGATGTCGCGACCCAGATGGCGCAGGCTGAACTGGCCTTCCTCCATGCCTGCCGTGCGGCGCAGCAGCCACACGTTGCCCGCATCGAGGAAGGTGGCTCCGTAGAGCTTGCCAACGATGGGGAATCTGTACTCCACGTTGGCCTCCAGCTTCATGTCGCCCGCTTGATCTACATACGAATAGCGGCTGTCCTGGGGATGATGCCGCCCGGGGCCGATGCTGCGCACGCTAAAGGCACGCACGCTACAGGCGCCGCCCACGGTGAAGAGGTCGGAGTAGGGGGCGATGACAGCGTTTCCGTAACTGTATGCCACGCCGCCCATCACTCTGGTGGCCAGGCTGCTGCGGCGGGTGAGGGGGAATCGGTGGGTGTATTGGGCGCTGAGGCGGATGTATTGCGCAAAGGGAACTCCCAGCAGGCGCTTGCCTTTCTCGCCCAGGTCTTGCCCGCAGGCGGCATACACCAGCGAGGTGAGGTTGCCCGCCTCCTTCACACTTACACGCAGCGTGCGCGGGTGGTGCCGCTTGCTCGTCCAGGTGTAGGTGTATTCCATACTGGGTACAAACTGGTCACGCATGCTCACGTAGAGGGCCTGGTTGGCGCTGGTGATGCTGTCGAAGCGCGCTGTGGTGTGCCTCAGGGCCTGGTAGTCCAGCGAGAGGAGGGTGAACTGGTGCCGTTCGTTGGTGCCGTTCTGCAGGCTGTAGGAGAGCGATGCGCTGAGCGACACACGCCCGAAGTAGCCAGCGCGGTTCATGCTGCGGCCGTCCAGCTGGATGTCTGTGGATGTGGTGCGATGGCTCATCTTGCTCTCCAGGAAGAAGGGCATCAGTCTGGGCCACGATACCGAGATGTTTGCCCCATACTCATAGGAGTTGAGCAGCGAGCGGTCAGAGGGCACGTCGGTACCCGTCTGCCATTCATACGAACCCCACAGTTTCAGTCCCAGCGTCTCGGCTCCACGGAAGGCATTGTGCTTTTTCATGCCGAAGGTAACGCCTGGTCCCACCTGTCCGTTGCTCTTGCCCGTGAGCCCGGCTTGGAATTCTCCGTCGTATGGTTTGGCCAGCATCGCCTGTATGTCCAGGTCGAGTGTGTCGCAGGTGAGCGATGAGTCGCGCGGCACATAGCGTATGTTGAGGGTGGAGAAGATGTTCATCGAGAGCATCTTCTGCTTCATGCGCTCCTCGTTCTGCAGGCTGTACAGGTCGCCCCGCCTCATGGTGCTGTGTCGCATGATGGCTACGGGATGCAGAGGAGCACGGCGGCCCGAGGTGCTGTAGCGATAGATAAAGCGTCGCCAGGTGATACTGTCGGTGGGTACAGCCAGTCCGTTCTTCAGTATGGTGAGCCTGGTGTCGCCTATATAGTAAGGATGCAGGGCGCGTTCGGGGGCACTCTCGGAAGGGCGCACCTGCAAGGATACGCGCAGGGGGGCCTGTAGGGTGTCGGCCTTATAGGTGATGTAGGCCGGCCGGAAGTAGTAGTAGCCGGCATTGCGGAAGGCATCCGAGAGCCGCGTGCGCTCCTTGTCGAGCATGGCCACGCTGAACGGGTCGCCCCGCGAGAGCAGTCGGTGTCTGGGCATGGTGGCCCTGATGATGCTGTCGGCGCGCTGGGGGAAATGCAGATAGGCGATGCTGTCGAGGTGGAAGAGCGGCCCCGTCTCCACGCGATAGGACAACTTGGCCTTGCGAGGGTGCTTCATGGGGATGGTGTCGTGGCTCACACGGGCCTGGAAGTAGCCTCGCCCGCGCAAGGTATTCTGTGCCACCGTGCATCGCGTCCTGGGGTTTACTGTACTCACATACACTGGCGTGGCAGCAAAATGGCGGAACATCCATCGGCCAAACCGCCTGTGGCTATCTACGTAGCGGTTGTAAATCCACAGTCTGACAGGGAAGGGATGGGTCACATGGCTGCTGCCCATGAGTGCACCGTTGGGTGCGTAGGCAAGCACAGCCTCCACCTCGTCCTTGGCCTCGGCGCCGGCCTCCATGTCCATGCGGCTGGCACGTTTCAGGCTGTCGCGCTTCTGCTGCTCGCTTTGTGCGGTCGGGGCTGCCTTGCCATTGCCTGTGAGCAGTCCCTCCACCTTGGTGTAGGCATCGGCCAGTGCCGTGATGACTCCCTCGCGGGCGGTGTCGGCCTGCTGCGGGGCTGGCTGGTTGTAGTCCAGTTCCTTGATGCCACGGTACAGGGTCTCGCCCTCCAGCAGGTGGCTGGTGGAGGAGCATGCAGCCAGGCAAAGTGCCACTGCAGCCAGTGTGAACGTGTATAGGGTCTTTTTCATTACTTTTTCTTCTCTTGTCCGGACTTCTCCTGGCGGGTTGTTGCCGCCTGGCCTGGAGCGGATGTCTGCCTTGGCAGGGGCATGTCATTGGCAGACTTTCGGAAGCGGAACAGGTCGCGCAGCCTGTTGGTGCGCCTTCTCAGCACCAGGCCCACGCCCATCTCGGTGAGCTCGCCCTCTATCAGCGACTGGTAGTTGCGGTCGTAGTAGATGCGCACGTAGCGGCTTGCCCCATTGTCCAGTTTGTACTCCAGCGACACGTTGTCTATGATGGTCTGCCCGTTGTTCTGCGCCTCACTGCCCGAACTCACCTTGCCGCCCAGTACCAGGCTAATGCGGTTGCCCCAGAAACGCTTGCGGAAGCTGAAGCTGTAGTCGGTCGTTGTGGCGCCCGTGGCAGTGGTGCTGTTCTCGATGCCGAAGCTGAGATCTACGGTGGAGAGAGCCTGTCCGGTGATGTTGTTGATGGCGCTCTGCAGGTAGGCGTTCAGCGTGTTGGCATAGCTGAAGCCGCTCTTGAAGTTGAAGTCATCGGTCATGTACATGCCTGTCACCAGCATGGTCACTGCCACACGGCCGCGCTCTTCGGCCGACATGCCCGATAGCTCGTTCTGCACAGTCATGTCCTCGGGAGCCTCAAGGGTGAATGTGAGTCCCATGTTGTCCAGTGTCTGGCTCAGGGCAAGTCCCACGTCGAAGGCCACGTTGCGTGGCACGTCGTTCTCCGTGACGCTCGCCTTCACCCTTTCGCTTGCGCTGATGCCCAGTGTGGGGTTGGCTATGTCGCCTGTGAATTCCACGTAGCTTCCGCTCTGAATATTGAAGTCATTGAGCGGGATAGCCATTAGCGAGTATCGCATGACCCCCTGTTCTATGGTGTAGCGGCCGTATAGACGTAGGTCGTTTTCGAGGTCGTAGGTGAGGGTCAGGTCGCCGCCTCCCTGCAGGTTGACGTAATCAGAGCCGTCCTCACTGAGCAGGCAGTGCACCTGCGCCGCCTGTTCCACCGACAGCACTATCAGTGCATCGATGCTCTGACCGCGCCTCTGCACGGTCTGCACCTGTGTGGTATCGGCAAAGTCGCAGAATGTGACGATGTCGGAAAGCTGGTCCTGCACGGTGATGGGTGAGTCGCGCAGCACATAGGTCACGTCTGTGTTGCCCAGTACAGCCAGTCGTCCGCGCACCTTCAGGTCATTGAGCGTACCCCATGCGCGGGCGTTCATATCCACATACACCTTGCCGTAGGCCAGTGCAGTATGGCTCTGCGGAGCATCTATGAGTTTGTATTTCTTGGCTGCGAGGTCCAGTGAAAGGCGTATGTTGTCGAGGTCGCTGAAGTTGATGGAACCGTCGATGGTGAGCGGTGACTTGCCTGCCGCGTAAGCCTCGATGCGGTCCAGGTCGAGATAGCTATTGTTGACACGCAGTGTGTCATCGGGTATGCTGAGATCCACGCTGTAGTCCTCTGCCAGCACGTGCACGCCTTCGGTGGCCAGGGAGCCTGTCATCAGTGGGTTGGCGGCTCGCCCCGTGATGGTCAGCGAGCCCGATGTGGCCCCCTTCAGGCGTATTGTCCCTTCGGGCAGGAAGGCATTGGCCAGACTGAGAGGCAGGCTCTCCAGTGTGGCTTCGGCGTCTATCTGTCCTTCACCATTCTGCTCCCAATAGGTACCTGCCAGCATGGCTATCTCATTGTCGTTCTGTGTGACCACTGCATCTACGTGGTGACTGCCGTCGGTATTGGGGAAGTAAATGGCGTTCAAGCCCATATCGCCCATCGGTGTGCCTTCGTAGGTCATGCGTCGGATGCCGATGTCGGTTGATATGGTAGTGGCACTGTCGGCCTGCATATAGTGCAGGTCGCCATGGAGCAGACCGCCCAACTGTGGTGCATAGGGCATCACACTGGTCAGTTCGGCCATGTTGATGTTGTTCAGGCTGAGCGATATGTCCTGCAATGCATCCTCGTTGGGAGTGGAATAGAGCTTGAGTCCTGTACCGTCGTCGGCCAGCAGATTTATCAGTGCCAGCACCCTGCCTTCTCTGGTCAACTCCACATAGTTGTCCTCGTTAAGCGTGAAGCGGCGGTAGGCTATGATGGGATTGAGAGGTGTCATGTGCAGTCGCGTACCCTCTGGTGTCATATTGGCCTCTATGCCCAAATCTACTCCCTTTTTGCCTTTGGCATCGATGAAGTCCAAATGTGCCGTGGCTCCTGTGGCGGTGAGGCGTGCCTGGAGGGTGGATCGGAACGAGGCAACACGATTGCGCCGCCCGTTCTTGATGCTTGAGCGAAGCGCCACACCCTCGGCATCCTGTGTGATGTCCCATCGGATGGTGTCCAATAGGATGGCACCGGTATTCAGTGTGTAGATATGACCGTCGCCTGTCAGACCGTCAGTAGGACTGGAGTCCAGGTCGAGGTGCAGTTGGTCAAAGGTGTAGCCGGCTGCACTTCGCAGGAGGTTGTTGATGGGGTTGCGTGTGCCACACAACAGGTGAACCTGCAATGTGGGGAGCATCTGCCGGAGCTTCTCTTGGTCGAGACGCAGACTGTCTGTCTCGGTGTGTATCTCTTGCAAGAGTCTTTGTGCGTAGATGTTGAGTGAGTCCAGTCCGTGGGGAGAGCGCACGCTCAGTTCCAGGTCGCCTGCTGAGGCCTGTGCCAGAATGCTGTCGGGTGACAGCCGTAGGCGGGCTCCCAGTTCCACGGGGTGGAATGTGGTGTCCTTCAGACTGAGCATGATGTGGTCGGCATGTGCATCAAGGGCATGGGTCTGGCGCAGGTCGGAACTGCCCTCTATGTGCATCTTCATGCTTGCCTTCATGGTGTCCTTGGCCAGATGGAGTGCATAGAGGTCCATGCTGTTGAGGTCCATGCTGAAGGATGATGACTCCAACTTGCGGTTGCGAAGGCGCAGTTCGGCATTTGCCAGCATGTCGAGGAGTTCGTTTCCGCTGTTTATCTGTATTTGTCCATAGCCCTCATGTAGTTTGGCATCCAGCCCCATGTTGCCCAGGTTCCAGTTTTCGTAGCCAATGGAATCAATGCAGAGTTGTGCCTCCAGGCTCGAGCGGTCAGACAGGAAGTCGGTTCCGCGTCCCTTGACAGAAGCCTGTGCCGTGAAGTGGTGCAGGCCGCTCTGGGGCAGCCAGTCGCCCAGCTGCCATCCTCTTGCTGACATCTTGCCCATGTAGTTCATGCTGCGTGTGTTGGCCATGAGCGTCATGCGGGCCTGTCCGTGGTTCTGCTTGGCCAGAGCATCCACGCTCAGCTTGCTCCCCTGGCGCAGTTCGGTGGTGGCATGAAGGGTGGTGGAGGGCAGGTTGACGTCCTTGAGTCCGAGCCAGCGGCGCACACACGAGAGGTCCATAGTGTGCATGTCCCATTTCATGTTGCCCGCTATGCTGTCGGCCGAAAGCAGGTTGTTGAGGTAACCATGTGACCTTACATCCACCACCGAGGGTACTGTGAGTATCAGGGAATCCACGCTCATCGCGTCCATATTGCCGCTGGTACAGGCGTTGAATTTCATTGCCAGAGGCGAGAATGCCTGGCACATGTCATGCGGAAGTGCATTGCCGGCTGCTGCTGCAATATCTTGCATGGCTATCCGACCCTTGCTTCTGAGCGAGAGCGAACCGCCTGCGTGGGGCGAGAAAGCCGCATAGTCCATGCGCACCTCTGCTGTCAGATGGCTTTGTGGAGTGTTTATCTTCAGATGGTTGAGCGTGAGTGTCTGGTCGGTGCAGAGCACTTCGCCCGAGATGGTATCTACCTGCAGTCCGCACAGCTCCCGCATGTGTCCCTGTGCCAGAGTGCATTGCACCAGCATGGGCTCTACGTTGAACCGTACATCGTCAACCCGCAGCCCGATGCTGTCGAGCGCGATGTGCGATGGGTTGATGCCGCCTGTGGCAGGCAGGGTATCGTGGGGGAGGGAGTATAGGAGCGAGTCGGCCCGTAGCGTGAGGCTCTGTGCCGTGTAGGTGCCACGGTGCAGGTTGATGTCACCCTGCTGCAACAGCAGTTGCCTGATGCCTGCTTCTATCCTCATGCTGTCGCCTGGCATGTGCAGCAGCAGTCGGCTTTGACTCACCTCGGCGCGGTCTATGGCTATGCTCCACAGCGGGGCAGGTGAGGTGGTGGTATCCTCCTCCTCGGTGCTTTCGTGCAGGCTGATTTCGATGTCGGAACGCTCAAGCAGAGCCGACACAGCCTTCACCTTTCTCTCTTTCATGCTGATGGCTTCGGCATCCAGATGCAGCAGCCCCACCGTTCCGTTGATGCTCACAGCGGGAATCATCTGTCCTGTGTGCAGCGTTCCATCTGCCAGTTCCACAGCATCCACACCTATGCTCAGACTCAGGAGACGTTTCATGTCCAGATCCACAAGCACGCTGTTGACGGCCAGCAGTGTGTCGCCATCCTGCACGGCACGCACTCCGCCCAGACTCACATCCAGCGGGAATGACAGGCGCACTCTGTCGAGGGTCACCTCTATACCCGTCTGGCTGGACAGATAAGAGGCGGCCTGCCTCACTGCCCACCTCTGTATGGGCGGCAAGTAGAGCAGGATGCCGAGCACCAGCACCAGCGCAAAGGGCGTGATGAGGAGCGTAAGCAGGGTGCGAAGTACCCTCTTGCGTGTATTGGTCATGCTGTCAGTTGTGGCTTTTCATCATAATGTGGGTACAAAATTAGTAAAAAGCGGGCATTGCCGCATTGCGTTGGACGTAAAAAAGCGTAAGTTTGCACTATAAATAGAAATATAGTATGAAGAAAAGTACAATTGGGATGATAATGGCGCTCTGCGCTCTGTTCATGATCGCATGCTCCGACAAGAAGCGGGATGCAATAGGCCACACCGAGGTGGTCATGGAGACCAGCATGGGCAACATAACGCTGAGGCTGTATGACGACACGCCGCTTCATCGTGACAACTTCGTGCGTCTGGCCCGCATGGGAGCCTATGACGGCATAGTGTGGAACCGTATTGTGGATCAATCGACAATACAGAGCGGCGACCCTAACTTGCGGGCGGATGGTGGCAAGCCGGCCATTGATCCGTCATGGGCAGAGAAGACCATCAAGGCGGAGATACGCTATCCCCGCCATTTCCACAAGCCTGGTGCACTGGCTATGGCCCGCCAGCCTGATGATATCAACCCTGATAGGGAGAGCAGCGCTACGCAGTTCTACATCGTCACCGGCAAGGTCTATTCTGTAATGAAACTGGCTGAGCTGCACCAGTTCATGGTAGAGACCGACACGCTGCACACCATTCCCTCAATCCCTGCACCGCTGAAGAAGGTATATACCACACGCGGTGGTGCTCCTCATCTGGACGGTGGCTACACCGTGTTTGGCGAGGTGGTAGATGGCATGAGGGTAGTTGAGGCCATTGGCAAAGTGCCCACCGACGAGCATGAGCGTCCGCTGAAGCAGGTGGTGCTCCGTCGTGTCATCATCAAGGATTGACCTTGTCGAGCACGGGCTGGAAGCTTTGCCACAGGCGGTCGGCGGGCAGAGGCACCTTGATGTCGAGCATCTGGTGGCTCACGGGGTGCTCCAACTGCAGGCGGTAGGCGTGCAGGCTGATGCTTCCATCGGGGTTGCTGCGTGGAGCGCCATACTTCAGATCGCCCTTGATAGGGCATCCCATGGCAGCCAGTTGGCACCTTATCTGATGGTGACGACCCGTGTGCAGATGTACTTCGAGCAGGAAGTACCGGTCTGATGAACCTATCAGCCGATAGTCCAAAATGGCCTTCTTGGAGCCGGGCACCTCCCTTTGGTATGCCCTGGCAGTATTTGACTTCTCGTTCCTTGTGAGCCAGTGAGTGAGGGTGCCAGCCTCTTGCGGTGGCCTTGCACCCACGATGGCCAGGTAAGTCTTCTGCACCTGTTCGTGGGTGGAGAACATCTTGTTGAGCCGGGGAAGCGCCTTGCTTGTCTTGGCAAACAGCACCACGCCGCTCACGGGACGGTCCAGGCGGTGCACCACACCCAGATAGACGTTGCCTGGCTTGGCATATTTCTCCTTCAGATAGCGCTTTATGGTTTCCGACAGAGGCTCGTCGCCTGTCTTGTCACCCTGCACTATCTCCCCCGGGCACTTGCTCACCACGATGATGTGATTGTCTTCGTAAAGAACTTCCATCTGTATCCTTATATAAAGAAAAACGCCCAGCATACAGGTCAGTGTGTGCCGGGCGAATGTTTGTGACGCTTACATATTCATTCCGCCATCCACTTGGATGACCTGTCCAGACACGTAGCTGCTCATGTCGCTGGCGAGGAAAGTGGCCACGTTGGCTATATCCTCCACCTGGCCACCGCGGCGCAAGGGAATCTTCTTCTTCCATTCCTCGCGGATTTCATCGGGCAGAGCGGCTGTCATAGCGGTCTCGATGAAGCCGGGAGCAATGGCGTTGGCGCGGATGCCCTTTGGTCCCATCTCCTGTGCAACGCTCTTGGCCAGGGCTATCATACCGGCCTTGCTGGCTGCGTAGTTGGCCTGACCTGCGTTGCCGTGCACGCCCACCACGCTGGCCATGTTGATGATAGAACCGCCACGCTGGCGCATCATCACGGGTACACAGGCATGGATGAAGTTGAACGCGCTCTTCAGGTTCACGTTGATAACGGCATCCCACTGTGCTTCAGTCATGCGCAGCATGAGACCGTCCTTGGTGATACCGGCGTTGTTCACCAGTATGTCGATGCTTCCGAAGTCCTCGCGTATCTGCTTCACCACGTTCTCTGTCTCGGCGAAGTCGGCTGCGTTGCCTGCATAGGCGCGGCAGGTCACTCCCACAGCCTCTATCTCCTGGCGTGTAGCTTCCAGTCCGGCAGCCATCTCATCATTGAGCACCAGGTCGGTGAATGCGATGTTGGCACCCTCAGAAGCGAACTTCAGAGCGATGGCCTTTCCGATGCCTCTTGCCGCGCCCGTTATCAGCGCGGTCTTTCCAGTCAGTAATCCCATATTATATATAATGTATAGATTGTGAATTTATCTCTTTCTCTCTTCTCTGCCTGTGCTCCGGCTTATGTTCCGCTTGCGTCTGGCAGATGATGCATGTGTGTGTGGCTTGGGCTACAGATAGTAGTTGATGTGCTGTCTGTCGGGCTTGGCCAGCGCCTTGTGAATCAGTTTCTGCACGATGCCACGGCTCATGCCGCTGGGCAGCCCCTGCGTCAGTCGGCCGTAGATGAAGGGTATCTCCAGTCCCTTTACGCTGAAGTGCAGTATGTTGGCGCACAGTGGGATGCTGTCTATTTCGAACTTCCCGCTGCGTACTCCCTCGGTCATGATGGCATTGAAGAGTTTCAGCTCCGTCTGGTCGAAGTTCTTTCTCACCTTCTCCACCATGATGATGTTTCTGAAGAATTCCGCTCTCAGGTTGCCGTTACGCTGCACCGCCTCCTTGATCATATTGAGGTGTGTGTAAACGATCTCCACTAGCTTGTCCTCCGGTTCCATGTTCTGCTTCGCCACCTCGTTCATGCGTTCCGATAGGCGCTCCAGTTCTCCTTCTATGACAGCCCAGTAGATCTCCTCCTTGTTCTTGAAGTAAGTATAGAGCGTGCGGCGTCCCTTGCCCGAGGTCACCGCAATGTCGTTCATTGTCGTGTTCTCCAGCCCCTGCTTGGCAAAGAGCTGCCTTGCCACGTCCACCAATTTCTCTCTGGTCTTTGTTGCTGCCATCTTATCCTTGTTTGAATGGTTGCCTTGCCTGTACCGGCTGTCTGTCGTTGCCAGTGCAGCACGTTCAGGTGCACCCGGTCACCATAATCCACTGCAAAGTTAGCACAAATTGCCTTTATTGTGCAATAAAGTTAAGTTAAAATTGCACAAGAATACGCCGTTTGTGCCAAAAGTATTAAAAAACGGCCACAGCGGCATAAAAAGTTTGTCGAATGCTTGGTGGTTACGGAATAAAGCTATATCTTTGCACTCGCAAACAGGAAATAACATCGCGGGGTGGAGCAGTTGGTAGCTCGCCAGGCTCATAACCTGGAGGTCGCCCGTTCGAGTCGGACCCCCGCAACAGAGTAGAGAGATGAACGATGCAGTTCATCTCTTTTTCGTTTTAATGCATTTATGGATGTCGCGCAGGTGCCTGCGCACTCGATGGGAACTCAGAAACTTTGTGTTTGAAGCCTGCTTCTGCATTCCGCTCGTTGTGGAATGGGGGAGATGGGAGGGCTGTGTGCAGCAATGTCTGCTGGCTTCCGTTTCGCCCCGTCAGCGCCCTCGGTGTGTTGCTCTCGAGAGTAAAATCAGATGGCTATCAGCTTCCGCTTGCCCCGTCAGCGCCCTCGGTGTGTCACTTTCAATGCTAAAACCAAATAACCATTGCCTTCCGTCTTGCATCATCAGCGTCCTCCTCGTCTCGCCCTTGATGGTGAAGCCAGATTGTCATCGGCTTCCCCGTTGTGCTACTTGATTGTTGGTCGGGTGACGCAGTGCGTTGCGATGGCAGATGCAGCGCGTTGCGATGGCCAACGCAGCGTGCTCCGTTGCCACATGCAGCGCTCTGCCTTGCACGATGCTCCGTACTGCATGTTTCCTGGCTCCGCGATTCGCCTCCTTTCTTGTTCCTCTCCTTTTCCTGGACAACCATCATGAGCCGTTTGCTTTGAGCCTTTTCGTAATCTGCTCCGTTGGATTCCGTTCACGCTTTCATTTGCTTCGGTCCTGCACTCGGGGAAGGTGGTCGATGCAAGGGTAGTGGTTTAAGGGGCTGGGAGAAGAGGGTAGGGGAGGCTGCGCAATGCTTCTGCTTCGCACCTCCCGCGCGCGCGTATATAAATAAGGAAAAGGCTGGGAGGAGTGGAGAAGGTTTTTGCCCGATATCACAAAAAAGCAATGAGGTTCCGTCTCACGACGAAACCTCACTTAATTGATACTAGTTTCTAAGGTAAAAAGATTGTTTGTCAGAATAACTTTTGCAAATTTACGTATATTCCCGCAACGCACCAACTTTTTTTTTGCATGTTCTATAACACATTTTAGCAAATAGTCTTCTTTTTCGCCCAAAATAGGCTCTGATAAGCAAGAAAGTGCTACTTTTGTATCATAATAATTCCCCTAAACATGTATTCTATGGCAGAAGAAGTTATCAAAGACAAGGATGAGGAGAAAAAGAGTCTCAACTTCATCGAACAAAAGATAGAGAAAGACCTGGCCGAGGGCAAGAATGGTGGGCGCGTACAGACACGTTTCCCACCCGAGCCTAACGGCTATCTCCACATCGGACATGCCAAGGCGATTGCCCTGGACTTCGGTGTGGCCAAGCGGTATGGCGGCACATGCAACCTCCGCTTCGACGATACCAACCCCGTGAAGGAGGATACCGAATACATCGAGAGCATCGAGAACGACATCCGCTGGCTGGGTTTCCAGTGGGACCATGTGTATTATGCCAGCGACTACTTCCAGGAGCTGTGGGACTTTGCAGTGTGGCTCATCCGTCAGGGACGTGCCTATGTGGATGAACAGAGCGCCGAGGTGATAGCCCAGCAGAAGGGTACCACCACACAGGCAGGCACCAACAGCCCCTTCCGCGACAGACCGGTGGAGGAGAACCTGCGCCTTTTCGAGTTCATGAACAGCGGTCAGGCCACTCCGGGCACTCTGGTGCTGAGGGCCAAGATAGATATGGCACATCCCAACATGCTCTTCCGCGATCCGTTGCTCTATAGAGTGATGAACATCCCGCATATCCGTACAGGCAACAAGTGGAACGCCTATCCCATGTATGACTTCACGCATGGGCAGAGCGATTACCTCGAAGGAGTGACCCACAGTCTGTGCACCCTTGAGTTTGTCGAGCACCGTCCCCTCTACGATCTGTTCGTTACGTGGATGAAGGAATACAAGTGCGAGACGGAGAACATCGAGGACAACCGCCCCAGGCAGACCGAGTTCAACAAGCTCAATCTCTCCTACACCCTTATGAGCAAGCGCAATCTGCTGGCTCTGGTCAAGGAAGGGATGGTGCAGGGATGGGACGACCCCCGCATGCCCACCATCTGTGGTTACCGCCGCAGGGGCTATAGCCCGGAGAGCATAGTGAAGTTCATCAACAAGATTGGCTATACTACTTACGATGCGCTCAACGAAGTGGCGCTCATGGAGAGCGCTGTGCGCGAGGACCTCAACAGCCGCGCCATCCGTGTGAGCGCTGTGCTCGACCCCGTGAAGGTGGTCATCACCAACTATCCTGAGGGTGAGACTGAGATGCTCACTGCCGTGAACAACCCCGAGAACGAGGCAGACGGAACCCACGAGGTGGCCTTCGGACGCGAACTCTGGATAGAGCGCGACGACTTTATGGACGAGCCCGAGAAGAAGTTCATGCGCATGGCTCCCGGCAAGGAAGTGCGCCTGAAGAACGCTTACATCGTGGAGTGCACTGGCTGCAAGAAGGATGAAGACGGCCGCGTGGTGGAAATCTACTGCACCTACGACCCCGAGAGCCGCAGCGGCATGCCCGGTGCCGACCGCAAGATAAAGGGCAAGACGCTGCATTGGGTGAGCTGTGCCCATGCCGTGAAGGCCGAAGTGCGCCTCTATGACCGCCTCTGGAAGGTGGAGAATCCGCGCGATGAGATGGCTGCCATACGCGATGCACAGCAGTGTGATGCGGTAACCGCCATGAAACAGATTATCAACCCCGACAGCCTGCACGTGCTCACCGACTGCTACGTGGAGGAGTTTGCTGCCGGCATGAAGCCGCTGAGTTACCTGCAGTTCCAGCGTATCGGCTACTTCAATGTGGATACCGACAGCACACCAGAGCACCTCGTGTTCAACAAGACAGTGGGCTTGAGGGATACTTACGCAAAGGGAAACAGATAAACGATGCCAGCTGACGAAGAGGACGAGAAGTATTTCCAGGGCAAGGAATTCCGTGATGCACTGGCGCGCTACGAGAATGCGCTGAGGCAGGGACAGTCGGTCTATATGGAGGCCGACGAACTGACCGACATCGCCGAATACTATATGACGCGCGAGAGAGAGCAGGATGCCGACAAGGTCATCCGGCTGGCTCTTGCGCTGCATCCTGATAGCGTTGACCCTCAAGTGTTCCTCGCCCGTCGTCAGCTCTTCCTTGGCAATACCCGCAAGGCGTGGCGCATCAGTCGTGCCATTGTAGATCAGGAGGACAGGGAGGTCAAATTCCTCAATGCCGAAATACTCATCAAGGAAGACCGAGGGCGCGAGGCAGTAGTCTATCTGCTGGGTGTGTGGCGAACGCTGGAGTATGACCGTGACCATTTCCTGTACGATTCGGCAGGCATCTTTATGGACTACAACCTGTGGGAATACGCCTTGATGTGGGTTCACAGGCTGGAGCGGCTCTTTCCCAAGTACCCTCGCACGCTGCGCATGAAGGCCGAGCTGATGGTTTGTCTTGGGCGCTACAGTGAGGCCATACCGCTGCTCAACCAGTTGCTCGACGAAGACCCTTACCGCAAGGAGGTGTGGAATCTGCTTGCCGAGTCGCAGGGAGCTACCGAGCAGTTTGCCGAGGCCATCGACTCCACCGAGTATGTGTTGGCCATCGACAAGGATGACAGGCGTGCGATGGCCACCAAGGCCAGTTGCCTCTTCCATATGAACCAGCCTCAGGAGGCGCATGAACTCTATCGGAAATACCTGGAGGGCGACCCCGACGACACCAATATCCTGTATCTGGATGCCGTATGTCTGGCTTCGCTGGAGCGGTATGCCGAGTCGCTGAAACTCATCGACCACGCTCTGGAGGAATGTCCCGACGATTCGCCGCAGTATGTGCACATCCTGCTCGAGAAGGCTTATGTGGAGAGCAAGCTGCATCATCCCATCGAGGCAATGCAGGCCATCGCCTTTGCCGAGAACATCCGCATGGACGATATGGACTGTGAGTATAGTCTGCTCAAGGGGCAGGTGATGCTCGAGAACGGGTTTGAGGAAGAGGCGGTAAAGTCTTTCGGCGAAGCCTTACGCTCCAGTCCGTCCAAGCGCAATACGCTGATGGTCATCGGTGTGGCTTATGGCGAGGCCGAGTGCTACGATGAAGCCATACAGGTGATGCTCACTGTGCAGCACACTTTCCCCGACTCTGAGGATGGTCCTTCGCCGGTTCCCTATCTGGCGTACTATTATTATAAGAAGGACGATCTGCACTCCAGCCTCACTTACCTCAAGCAGGCAGTAGAGGCCGACAGGCAAAGCACCGAGCAGTTGTTCGGCTCCATCTATCCGGGAGTAACGCCCGACGAGTATTATCTCTATGCCTACCGCAACCTCTATGGGCATTTCCCCGAGGAAGACAAATAACAGCGAAGGCTGGTGAACCGCATTCCGTTCACCAGCCTTCGTCGTTTTTAGGGGGAAATGGTAATGTGTTGTGGGCCAGGCAGCCCAGAAAGCCGGTCGGTGCATTCCTCTCCTGGTCTGCCGGCAAACTCCATCATTCGCCCCCTCATGCCGCCGACATTTCTGTTTTTATCCCCTTCGGAATCCCCGCCAAGCTGTTTCTTGTGGGTAGATGGCGGGAAGGAACGGCTGTTTTGGCTTGGTTGTCTGGCTTTTATAGAGAAGTCGCATGGGACTTCTTGTGCGGCTCCTCCGACAAACCAGGGGGAGAGATTACACAAACCAAAAGGAGAGTTCTTCATCTGCACCATGCTCAAGTGTAGCTTCTTTAGTGGTTCTGTCCAAGGTGTCAAGCGTTGGCACGGGTGCTTTTCTGTGGTAGCTTGTACGATACATTATCCTCTCTGTCGTGAAATACTTCATTGCATATGGTGCATTCAGCGTACTCTTTTGGGCAACGAAGCAGTATTGTTTCGAGATTTCTTTCCGCCTTCTGGGGTGGGTAAGCAGTATGCTTCACCGTCCAACCCTAGGCTGGACGGTCGTTGAATATATACTTCGATGCCAAAGTATCCATGCTTCATCCACCGTCCAGCCTTGGGTTGGACGGTGACGAAGAACGTCTTCCCCATCATGACGACTTACTGGAAGGGCATCAGGAGCCTACTTCTCCTGGTACACGAATGGTGTTTGTCGGGTAATCAACAGCAATCAGATATATGAGTCAGCCTTGTCGGCTTGGCGTAATATGGGCATACGCTTGCTGCGGTGACTCTTTATAAAGCCCAGCCGACGGTTCTTGTGGAAGGGTGTAATGACGCAGCGCTTCCTGTCTGTCCCCATCTCCCGGCTTCCCTAAGTTTGTCGGGTGAGCCATCCTTGTGTGGAGTCTGAGGCAAAAGAGCAGAGGCGGGAGTGCAAGACTATAGCCTGCACTCCCGCCTCCAATTCTTATATCTCAGTTTATGAGCGGCTTGTCTGCAGGCCCGAATGACTCAGAGTCATCTCTACGAAGCGCGCTTTCGCGTTGGGACGGTTCTCTGTGAGAATCTTCTTGATGCGTGCTGCAGCCTCGGGATCCTTGGCCATCATGTACAGGTAGCCGCCTCCACCTGCGCCGGGAAGCTTGTAGCCCGTGCAGAGGTCGTCGATGAGGCTGGTGATGGAGCGCACCGAGTCGGGGTTGGTGCCGCTGTCCAGCAACTGGTTCTGCTGCCATGTGCGGCGCACCAGACGGCCCACCCTGTCGTAGTCACACTTCTGGAATGCCTCATATACATCCAGTGCATGGCTCTTCATCTCTGCCAGGAGGTTCATGTGATGAGTCTCCAGGAGGAACATCGAGCGCACGATTTCGGCCAGTATCTTCTTTGCGGTGCGTGTGATGCCAGTGTAGTAGAGCAGGTGGCAACCGCTGTATTGCGGGTCGGTGTAGAGTGTGTCGTTGAGCCAGCGCACCTCGGGAGTCTGTGCAAATCCCTCGCCAGTCATCAGCAACTTCACTCCGGGCAGCACACCACCGTACTGGTCCTGCCATCCGCCGCCTGTGGTGAGCAGCTGCTCAAGCACCAGCGTGCGGTTGGAAATCTCGCACTTGTCCCAGTGAAGGCCGCAGAAGTCGTTGAGTGCACCCAGCACAGTGGCTGCCAGGATGCTGCTGGTGCCCAGTCCGCTGCCTGCCGGAATGGCACTCAGAAGCGTAAGCTCGATGCCACAACCGAAGTCTTGCAGCTGCTCCTTGAGTGTTGCGAACTTGGCCGCACAGTACTCGGGCAGGAAACCAGCCAGCGAGAGAGCGGCCTTGGGAATGGAGAAGGGCGAACCCACCAGTGCATAGCGGCGCAACTCATCGTAGGTTCCGATGTGCTCCTCGGCACCCAGGTCGATGCTGCGGAGTGTAATCTCGTATCGGTCAGAGGGCTTTACATATACCTGAAGAGGCGGCTGCCCGTTCAGTTCAATAGCCAGATTCACCACATTGCCGCCGTTTATCAGGCAGTAGGGAGGCGTATCTGTCCAGCCTCCTGCCAGGTCGATGCGCACAGGGCTTCTGCCCCACACAATCTGGTCAGCCAGCACATCCATGTGAGGCATCTGCTTGTCTTTCCTTGCCTGGCTCACCAGTCCGTCGCTCAAGAGCGAGAAAGCCTTCTGCTCATGCTCCTTGTCCTCCTGCCCTTGCAGTGTGAGCACGCGGTGGCGGAACATCTGGTCGCTGATGCGAGTCAGCAATGGATTGTCCTCGCAGAGTTCTTCGGGCAGCGGCAGATGGTTCTTGGCAAACTCGTGAGCCATGTTGTCGAGGTTGGTCTGATAGAATACGCTGCGCCTGTGATTGGCTGCCAGTGCAGTGAGGTTCTGGCTGCGGAAGTCTTCGCGCTGTGCTTGCAGGCGTCGCAGATTGGCCTGGTCAGACAGTTCGTTGGCACATACCTTGGGTGCCTTGAGCCACATCTCGCGTGCTTCCACATCGCCGGCATTGCTCACCATCCAGTTCAACATGCGCTCCAGAGCCTTCATATCCTGGCTTATGGGGAAGATGCGGGCAGCCTGCAAGTCGGCTTGCGGCTGTATATCTTCCAGGTTTACTCCCCTCTGTGATGCCCATTCGCTCATGCTCACACCCATGTAGGTGGTGTCGGGCAGGGTGATATCACCACGGAAGGCATCGTGCATTCCGTAGGGACGCAGCGCATAGGCATTGGGCAGGGGAGTGTCGATGGGCACCATGTCCAGACATACTCCCAGGGGCAGGTCAACATGCCAGTCGTTCTCGGGCACACCGGTGATGATGTTGCTTCCATGCAGCTGCCAGTGCTCTCCCACGCAGGAGTTCTCTATCCAGGTGTTGCTGTTCTGCTCGGTCAGAGCCGTCTTGCACAGCGCGTTCTGTATGAAGATAGAGGGATGAGGCTTCACTCCCAGGTGCATGATACGCCTCTGGTCGTACACCAGATTCTGTATGCTCAGGGTGCTGCTTATCATTTCGCGGCTTGTTCCATAGTGGTAGAACTCCCCGTCCTGCAATGGCAGGATGGCTGTGGTGAGGCCTTCCAACAGGCTGTCGGGCCTGGATGGACGTTCGCCCAGAGCGCATCCGAAGTCGCTGTACAGGTCGTAGTTGGCCATTGAGCCATCGGCTTTGCGGCTCTTCTCAGCCAGCAGCTTCACCGCACGGTCGCTCAAGAGCCAGATGCCGATATCCATCAGGAAAAGGTGGGAATGCATCAGCTCTCCCAGTTGCTCCACGCTGGGTTTCTGCAGCATGAAGTCCAGCTTGCCTGGGTTATCGCGCTTCGATAGGAAAACACCATGGTTCTTGGCCAGCGAGGGATCTACCCACATGCCATAGCACACCACGTCGGCCTGGGGGATGGATTGCAGTTTGCCTGCCCTTATATATACGTCACCACTGGCGATGAGGGTGTGCAACCCTTCGGGTGCAGCCTGCATGATGCGCTCGTAGAGAGGCAACTGCAGTTCGAGCAGGTTCTGTGAGATGCGTTGTCCGCGGCTCCATCTGAACACAGGTATGGGCGTGAGAATCTTTCCGCTTGGTGCATAGGAAGGCAAGCGTCGGCTCTGTCCGCCTGCATGCAGCAGTATGCGCTTCTCCTTGGAAATCCATTCTTCCAGTGTCGAAGCATTGTCCTCGGCCTGTCTGCAAGCCTCCAGCAGCCATGTGGTACCGCCTCCGCTTCCCAGTTTCTGCCCGATGGGGTCGCTGGTGCAGAAGTATTCTTCGTGTGATACACCTTCTATGTCATGGAAACAGTTGACTAAGTTGGGGGGTAGGGAAAGAAGTTTCTTTGTCATATCGTTATTCTGTAAGGGTATTCTTGACGCACACAGCCCGCTGCTCTATCGTGTAGGGCAGCGGGCCGGAGTGCCCTGTTGTCTATCTTATTATATAATGTGTCGTGTGCATTTAGGCCTTGGGCTCCTCTTTGTGGTTGATACAGATTCCCTTCTGATACCACTCATAGAGGCGGTGTATGCCTTCGTCTATCTCGATGGTATGGTGCCAGCCCAGCCGGTGCAGCTTGCTCACGTCGGTGAGTTTGAGCATAGTGCCGTCGGGTTTGGTGCTGTCCCAGCACAGGTCGCCTTGGAATCCTATCTCCTTCACAATCTTCTCTGCACACTCGCGTATGCTGAGTTGTTTGCCCGTGCCAACGTTGATGTGGCAGTTGCGAATCTCCCTGATGCCGTCGTGATTGACCTTCATCTCGGTGTTCTCAACCACATCCTTGAAATCCACATTCAGCAAGCAGTGCACGCTGGCATCCGCCATCTCTTCGCTCCAAAGGAACTCACGCATGGGTGCTCCTGTACCCCAAAGGGTCACGCGGCCCTTTTCGATGCCGTACGAAGCCAGCACCGTGAGGATATCCTGCTCGCTTGAGTCGGCATCCACACGCAGCTCCGTACCCTTCATCGTCACGGGTCTCAGGCCGATATCCTTGCGTACGGCTGCCCAGTCATCCTCGCTCAGGCACTTGGCCAGATACACTTTGCGTATCATGGCAGGCAGTACGTGGCTGTTCTCCAGGTGGAAGTTGTCGTTGGGGCCATACAGATTGGTGGGCATCACAGCTATATAGTTGGTGCCGTACTGCAGGTTAAACGACTCGCACATCTTCAGTCCGGCTATCTTGGCAATAGCATAAGGCTCGTTGGTATATTCCAATGCGCTGGTCAGCAGGCAGTCTTCGGGCATGGGCTGAGGAGCCTCTCCGGGGTAGATGCATGTGCTGCCCAGGAAGAGCAACTTCTCTACTCCGTGCTTCCAACTCTCTCCTATGACGTTCTGCTGTATCTGCAGATTCTGGTAGATGAAGTCTGCGCGGTACTGCAGATTGGCCATGATGCCGCCCACATGTGCTGCAGCCAGCACCACGGCTTGTGGTTTCTCCTCGTCGAAGAACCGCTTCACGGCCTGAGGGTCCAGCAAGTCCAGTTCCTTGTGGCTGCGTCCTATCAGGTTGTCATAACCCCTCTGCTTCAGGTTGTTCCAGATGGCAGAGCCCACCAGACCGTGGTGGCCTGCCACAAAGATTCTTGTACTCTTGTCCAACATTGCTTCTTCCTCCGTTTACTTCACCAGTCCCTTCTCCAGATACTCTGCCAAGTTGACGCGCATCACCTGTGCTACGTGCTCGGCTGCAACCTGCTCCATGTCATGCTTCACCATGATGGCCACCAGCTGCTCGAATGTTGTCTTCTGCATGGGATCCCATCCCAGCTTGGTCTTTGCCTTTGTGGGATCGCCCCACAGGTTCACCACGTCGGTCGGGCGATAGAAGTCCTCGCTCACCTCCACCAGCACTCGTCCGGTGGCCTTGTCTATTCCCTTCTCGTCCAGACCCTCGCCCTGGAACTCCAGTTCGATGCCTGCATGCTTGAAGGCATAGTAACAGAACTCCCTCACGCTGTGCTGCACGCCTGTGGCAATCACAAAGTCCTCGGGCTTCTCCTGCTGTAGGATGAGCCACATGCACTCTACATAGTCCTTGGCATATCCCCAGTCACGCAGTGAGGAGAGGTTTCCCAGATAGAGTTTGTCCTGCTTGCCCTGTGCGATACGTGCGGCTGCCAGGGTGATTTTGCGTGTCACGAAAGTCTCGCCACGGCGCTCGCTCTCGTGGTTGAACAGGATGCCCGAGCAGCAGAACATGCCATAGGCATCGCGGTATTCCTTCACTATCCAGTAGCCATACAGCTTGGCCACAGCATAGGGGCTATAGGGGTGGAACGGTGTATTCTCGTTCTGTGGCACCTCCTCCACCTTGCCGTACAGCTCGCTGGTGGATGCCTGATAGATGCGACAAGTGTTCTCCAGATGGTTTGTGCGCACAGCCTCCAGGATGCGCAGTACTCCCACAGCATCCACATCGGCTGTAAACTCGGGAGCATCGAAGCTCACCTGCACGTGGCTCTGTGCTGCCAGGTTGTAGATTTCGGTTGGCATCACCTTGCCCACCAGCTTCACCAGCGACATAGAGTCGCTCATGTCGGCATAGTGAAGGTGAAAGTGGGGTTTTCCTTCCAGGTGCGCGATGCGCTGACGGAAGTCAACCGACGAGCGGCGGATGATTCCGTGCACCTCATAACCCTTCTCCAAAAGCAGTTCGCTCAGGTACGAACCGTCCTGCCCGGTCACTCCTGTGATGAGGGCAATGTTCTTCTTTTCCATGTTATATTAAATTATGTGTCTGATATCCTGTATTCTTCCCTCGTGGGAAGCGTAATCTTTCTTCTTGTTCTTATTCTTCGCAGAACTCGCGGATGCGCTGTTCTTCGCTCAGCTTGCACACCAGCAGGTTGCCTCCACGCTCTGCCACGATGTAGCCGTCCAGTCCTTGCACCACCACCTTCTTGGCTTCGGGAGCGTGTACTATGCAATTGGAAGTCTCGTGCAGATGTACAGACTGTCCCACGGTGGCATTTCCGTAGATGTCGCGGGTGCTGTTGAGCAGCAGCGAACCCCATGTGCCCAGGTCGCTCCAGCCGAATTGTGCGGGGCAGACAAATATCTCCTCGGCCTTCTCCAGTATGGCATAATCCACCGAGATACTCTCGCAGCGCGGGAAAGCCTCGTCGATGGCTGCCTGCTCCTGGTCTGTTCCATATACGGGCAGAAGGTCCTCGAATATCTGTGAGATGCCTGGCTGATACACCCTGAAGGCATTTACGATGGTGCTCACATTCCAGATGAATATGCCGGAGTTCCAGTAGAAGTTGCCCTGGCTGATGTACTTCTTGGCGGTGTCCAGGTCGGGTTTCTCGCGGAAGGAATCCACTCGGAACATCTCCTTATTGCGTGCCGATGGTACGCTGAGGTCGGCTTGTATGTATCCGTAACCCGTCTCCGGGCGGTTGGGCTTCATGCCCAGTGTCACTATGGCATCTGTCTCTGCCACGAAGTGCAGTCCGTTGCTGATGACGCGACGGAACTCTACGGGGTCGGTCACCAGATGGTCGCTGGGCGATACCACTATGTTGGCTTTGGGATTTCGCGCCTTGATGTGCCAGCATACATATGCTATACAGGGGGCGGTATTCCTTCGGCATGGCTCACACAGGATGTTTCTCTCGGGTATTTCGGGCAGTTGGCTGTGCACCAGCTGTGCGTAATCCTTGCTGGTGGCTACCCATACGTTGCTCGGGTCAACCACTCCCTCAAACCGGTCGAAGGTCAACTGGAGCAGCGTGCGGCCGCATCCTAAAACATCTACAAACTGCTTTGGGGTATCGCTTGTGCTGAGTGGCCAGAAACGGCTGCCTACTCCGCCGGCCATAATGACCAGATGATTATTCATGTCCATGCTGATAACTAAAGGCTAGTAATTTACTAATATTTGCAAAAGTATGGAAAATAATTATAATTACACCCCTCTGACCCTACTTTTCTCACCTAATTGCCTGAAATGTGCTATTGTGAACCTAAAACATGCCCAAAAAGCTCCTCTGGGCCAATCATTCTGCCTGCCGCATCCTTGGGGCTTTCTGCAGGGGGCGATGCACGCAGCCTGGGCTTCTGGGGTGCTTGCTCGGGGAAAAAGGATGATACTCCTTCCCCCGTCGGCCAAGGTCTGTGGGCATTCCAGGCCGATGGGCTTCTGTGAGGTCGGCGATGCAATGCCTTGCCCTCTTGAGCCTCTTCCGACTTTTGGGGATTCTGCTTCTTGGCCGCTCAAAGGTGAATGGATGGATACAGCGGGCGGGGTGGATGGTCTTGGCGTAACGGATGCAATGAGCGCGGCAGAAGGGAGATGCAACAAACGCAGTGCGCTGCGTAGCCCGTTGCAGTGCGCTGCGATGGCTGATGCAGCACGCTGCGTTGGCCTGTGCACCGCATTGCTTCATTTTGCCCAAAATCATGTCGTGCGGCTGGGAGCACAGCCAACCGCCCTGCACAGCCGCTTTCCTGTCATTGGAAACCGCTTCTCGTCTTCCTGGTCAATGCAGCCGGCGTGCCTGCTCTCGGGGCTGTGTGATGTCTGTAGGCTTCCTCTTCTCAGCCTCTTATTACGAAAAAGCCCCCAGGGCAACATGCTGTCGCCTGGGGGCTGATGGGGTTATGTGTGGCCGTCGAGCCTCTGAGGAGCCGACGGGTCAGAACTTCAGACTGAGCATGAGTCCGTTGAGGCCGCGAACCTTGACGCGCAGGGGAGCCGTGAAGGTGAAATCTACATGCGTCTGCTCGCCGCTGAGCAGGTCGGTGGCAAGCATGTCGGTCTGTCCTTCCAGCTTGATGTACTGGAAGAATTCCTGTGGCAGGTTGACGCACACATCGGCATCCGACTCGTCGAAATTGGCTACTACGAGCACCACCTCACGCTCCAGCGAGCGGGTGAAGACGTACTGGCGGTGCAGATGTGGGTTGACATACATGAGGTCGTAGAAGCGTCCCGAGCGCAATACGGGCAGGCTCTCGCGCAAGCCCAGCAGGCGTGCGTAGAACTCCCTGAGCCGCTGCTCGTCGCCGGTGAGCTTCTTGCCGCTGAACTTGCCGCCGTCTCTCCAGCGCCGCACAGTATCCACCGACCAGTAGTCGTAGATGGTGGTGCGGCCGTCGCATCCGCTGTAGCCCTCGGCATCCATGCCTCTCTCACCCAGCTCCTGACCGAAGTAGATCATCACCGGACTGGCATCCATGAGCGCACTCACCAGCATGGGAGCCCGTCCACGGCGTGCATCTCCGGCAAAGAAGTCGCTTGCCAGGCGCTGCTCGTCGTGGTTCTCCAGGAAGTGCAGCATGTGCTCCCTGATGTCATCCACCTGTTGCCAGCATCCGGTCAGGCACTGTGCCGATGCTTCGTTGCGCGTCACAGCGCGCAGGGTATCATAGAGGCCCACCTTGTCATACAGATAGTCGAAACCGCCACGGCGCACATATTCGCGATATAGAGCCGGGTTATACACTTCGGCTATGAAGATGATGTCGGGGTATTGCTTCTTTACCTCCCTGATGGCCCAGTGCCAGAATTCCACGGGCACCATTTCGGCCATGTCGCAGCGGAATGCATCCACCCCCTTGGCAGCCCAGAAGAGCAGGATGCCCAGCATCTTGCCCCAGGTGTCGGGATGCGGTGTGAAGCAGCGGCGATAGCCGTTCTGATAGTCGATGCCGTAGTTCAACTTCACCGTCTCATACCAGTCGATGCCTCCGGGCCATGCCGTGAAGCAGTCGTTGCCGGTCACTTTGGCGGGCACCTCACTGTAGTTGGAGTGCCTGCCCACGATGTAGTCCAGGTGGAGCGGGCGTCCTGGCAGATAGTAGAAGTTGTTCTGGGTGGAGAAGGCCACTGTCCTGTCGTCGTTGGCTCCCAGGTCTTCGACGCCCTCGGGACAGGCATCCGAGTGGTACTGGCGCGCCACATGATTGGGCACGAAATCCATGATGAAGCCCAGTCCGGCCTTGTGGGTGCGGCTGATGAGGTTCTCCAGTTCCTTCATGCGTCGCGTCACATCGGTGGCCAGATCGGGATCCACATCATAGTAGTCCTTTATTGCATACGGGCTGCCGGCCTTGCCCTTGACCACATCCTTGCAGTCGGGCTTGATGCCGTAGGCAGAATAGTCGGTCTGGGTGGCGTGCTCGATGAGTCCGGTGAACCACACATGTGTGGCTCCCAGACTTCGTATCTCATCGAGCGCCTTGCCGCTGAAAGCAGCCAGGGTGCCGCATCCGTTCTCCTCCTTAGTGCCTGCGGGGATGCATTTTGTGCAGTCGTTGCCGAAGAGTCGGGTCAGTACCAGATAGATGGTCATGCTCCGATACCCTTGACGGTAACGGAATCATTTCCCTTGGCTATCTTGGCAATCATGCCCTGCAGAGCCTTTCCGGGGCCGCACTCAGTGAATTCTGTGGCTCCAGCCTCTATCATGTTGTTCACCTCCTGAGTCCATTTCACGCTGGCCGTAAGCTGTGCCATGAGGTTCTTCTTTATCTCGGCAGCATCGGTGTGGGCCTGTGCGTCCACGTTCTGATAGATGGGGCAGCGGGGAGTCAGGAAGTCAACTTCCTCGATGGCCTTCTGCAACTCCTCGGCAGCAGGCTGCATCAGGGGGCTGTGGAAAGCACCGCCCACGGGCAGAACCAGCGCACGCTTGGCACCGGCAGCCTTCAGCTTCTCGCATGCTGCGTTCACAGCATCCACGTTGCCGCTGATTACCAGCTGGCCGGGACAGTTATAGTTGGCAGGAACCACCACGCCGTTACCCTCGGCAGAAACCTCTGCGCAGGTTGCCTCGATGGTCTCATCGGGCAGGGCGATAACGGCTGCCATGGTGCCGGGAGTCACTTCGCAAGCCTTCTGCATGGCCTGTGCACGGGCAAACACCAGGCGAAGACCGTCCTCGAAGTTGAGTGCGCCGGCAGCTACCAGTGCGCTGAACTCACCCAGAGAGTGACCACCCACCATGTTGGGCTGGAACTCGTCGCCCATGCAGATGGCGGTAATCACGCTGTGCAGGAACACTGCGGGCTGTGTCACACGGGTCTGCTTCAGCTCCTCAGCGGTTCCCTCGAACATGATATCCGTGATGCGGAAACCAAGTATGTCGTTTGCCTTCTCAAAGAGCTGCCTTGCAGTCTCGTTGTTCTCATACAGTTCTTTGCCCATTCCAGTGGACTGGGCACCCTGACCGGGGAATACAAATGCTTTCATTCTACCTTATTTATTTATAGGTTCAAAATTTTCCGGCTGCAAAGGTACGCACTTTCCCGCTAATGAGAAAGCAACTGGATGGAAATGGCACAGTTCGCTGCCTTGGTAAGGCCAATTGTCACCTCGGGGTGGCAGAACAGGCTCTCCCTGTGGCCGGAGGGCAGCGGGTGTGAAGCCTAAGCGCGATTTGCGGGGCTGCTCAGGAATTTGCAGACACAGGGACAAAATAGTGTCTTATCCTGATTTAGGTGGTGAAATCAGGAAGACACAAGGCTACAGATACGGGAAAAATCCCTAGTAAGGGAATTTAAATTGTCTTATAGGACAATTCAAATTGTCTTATAAGACATTTC
>OOBO01000054.1_pt1 | contig 89388 bp, 63 predicted proteins | sample 1671031 | NCBI WGS metagenome assembly OOBO01 (sample SAMN06348115, study PRJEB24527) | human gut metagenome | biome: human gut; feature: ankylosing spondylitis patient; material: feces | host: Homo sapiens | place: China | collected 2015-10 | reverse complement strand
CAGTTTGTACGTTGCGTGAAGTAAAGGCTGCAAGGGATGCCATCAAGTACAAGGAAGAAGAAGTACTAAATTACTTCATAAACAGATCAACCAATGCTCATGCTGAATCTCTTAACTCTAAGTTGAAAGGCTTTAGAGCACAACTACGCGGTGTGCAGGATTTACCTTTCTTTATGTTCAGAGCGTCTATGATCTTTGGATAACATGATTATATTGCCACGGACTTATGCAACTGTGCCCTTTATTCAGCTAAATGCATGTTTTGAGGATGGATTCGGTTGGATATGTGGAGTTTTTCTTTTGCTTTATAACTAAAATTCCTTCTTGAGGGGCGTGATTGTTGGTGGAAAAACCTTATCTTTGCTATGCTAAAAGGCAAGATTGTGGGCGCAAACAAGAGAGCAACCATGGGTGCTGATGAGGTTGGGGATATGGCATTGCTGGCTTCGTTCGCCGTGTGTGTTGCGCTGTATGCATATCTCCCACAACAACGTTATCAAAGTCGAACAACAACAATTTTTTTGCCCTATGAAGAATTACAGATTTCTATTGCTGGCGCTGGCTCTCTTGCTGTTCAAGACGGCCTCGGCAGACAGCAACCCCCAGTTCTCTACGGCTGGTTTCTATGAACTGCCGCAGTCTGGCAGAACGGTACATTCGATGAACCCGGCCTGGCGGTTCTATAAAGGAAGCGCCGAGGGAGCCGAGTCGGTCACTTTCGATGACAGTCGTTGGGAGGTGGTATCCCTGCCTCACGGACTGGAATATCTGCCCACAGAAGCCAGTGGTTGTATCAACTATCAGGGTGAAGCGTGGTACCGCAAGCATTTTACTCCCAACGAACAGTTGAAAGGGCAGAAGTTGTTTCTGCATTTCGAGGCTATCATGGGAAAAAGCAAGGTCTATGTGAATGGCAAGTTGCTGGCCGAGCACTACGGAGGCTATCTGCCCGTTGTGCTGGATGTCACAGAAGCCATTCAGTGGAACAAGGAGAATCTCATAGCCGTATGGACAGACAACAGCAATGACCCTGCCTATCCCCCAGGCAAGGCTCAGGAAGTGCTTGACTTCTGTTACTTCGGAGGCATATACCGCGACTGCTGGCTCGTTGCCCATCGTGATGTGTATATCACCGACCCCAATTTCGAACATGAAACGGCTGGCGGCGGTCTGTTTGTTGCCTATGACAACGTGTCGGAATCCTCTGCCACAGTTCTTATGCAAACTCAGGTGCGCAATGATAGCCGACAGAATTTCCGTGGTGTCATCGAATACGAACTGCAGCAGCCTGACGGGCGGCAGGCAGCTTTGGTAAACACTAAGGTGCAGATACGCTCGGGAAAGGCGCTTACTACAAGTGATAAGGTGAAACTCCAGACGCCACAACTCTGGAGCCCGGAGCATCCCAACCTCTATAACCTCATTGTACGCATCCGCAACCAGAAGGGAGATGTGGTGGATGGCTACCGTCGTCGCATCGGTATCCGCAGCATCGAGTTCAAGGGGAAAGACGGATTCTGGTTGAACGGGAAACCCTATGACCAGCCCCTCATCGGTGCCAATCGTCATCAGGACTATGCCGTTGTGGGAAATGCAGTCTCCAATGGACTTCATTGGCGTGATGCCAAGAAGCTGCGTGATGCCGGACTCAAGGTTATCCGCAATGCCCATTGCCCTCAGGATCCCGCCTTTATGGATGCCTGTGACGAACTCGGCCTGTTTGTCATCGTCAACACACCTGGGTGGCAATTCTGGAACGAGGCTCCCGTCTTTGCCGAACGTGTATATGATGATATCCGTCAGATGGTACGTCGTGACCGCAACCATCCTTGCGTGTGGTTGTGGGAACCTATCCTGAACGAAACATGGTATCCTGCCGACTTTGCCAAACGGACAAAGGACATTGTAAGTGAGGAGTATCCTTATCCTTACTGCTACTCGGGTTGCGACAGTGAAGCCCGTGGGCATGAAGTATATCCCGTGCAGTTTGGTCATCCGTCCAATGCCGACAAGCAATGGGCCATGACGCACATGGATCCCAATGTCACTTACTTTACACGTGAGTGGGGTGACAATGTGGATGACTGGAACTCACATAATTCTCCAAGCCGTGTGGCCCGCAACTGGGGCGAACATGCCATGTTGGTCCAGGCGCAACATTATGCTGCCCCTTCCTATCCCTTTACCAGTTATGATGCGCTCTACCGCACACCCAGGCAGCATGTGGGAGGTTGCCTGTGGCATTCTTTTGACCATCAGCGCGGTTATCATCCCGACCCCTTCTATGGAGGTCTTATGGATGTGTTCCGTCAGCCCAAATATTCCTATTATATGTTCAAGGCGCAGCGCAGCCCTGAGGTTGAGAAACAGCCCTTTGAAACTGGTCCCGTGGTCTATATCGCGCATGAAATGACACCTTTCTCGCCCAAGGATGTTACTGTGTATTCCAACTGCGAGGAGGTGCGTCTGACCTATAACAAGGGAGGAAAAACGTGGACCTATAAGCGTCCTGTCAGGACAGAAGGAATGCCTTCTCCCGTGATTGTCTTCAAGGATGTCTATGACTTCATGATAGACGAGAAGATGTCAATGCTGCATCAGCGGCAGGCAGATGTTTTCCTTCGCGCAGAAGGAATTATCGATGGAAAAGTGGTGGCAACACATGAGGTAAGGCCGGCACGCCGCCCTGAGAAGCTGATACTCTGGGCTGACCATGAAGGCATGGAACTGAAGGCTGACGGGTCAGACCTGGTGACTGTCATAGCTGCAGTGGCAGACAAGGATGGTAACATCAAGCACCTCAACAATTACCAGGTTCAGTTCTCGGTGGAAGGAGAAGGCCGCCTTGTGGGTGATGCCAGTGTGGGTGCCAACCCTGTTCCCGTAAAGTGGGGTACAGCTCCTGTGCTGATACAGTCAACCACCAAGCCGGGCAAGATTCGTATCGTAGCCAGTGTAAGGTGGAAGGGTTCGCAGATGCCTACCAGTGCTGTACTCGAACTTGAGAGCAAACCTGCTGTCCATCCTCTGGTTTATGCAGAGTCAGAAGCCAAGCTTATCGGTCAGTCAATGAGCAAGGCAGGAAGTGCTTCGACAACGAGAACTGCCGAAGAATTGCAAACCGAGCAGAACCGTAAGGCAGAGAACGACCGCAAACTGAAAGAGGTGGAAAAGCAACAGGCTGATTTCGGCGAGAAGAACTAACCCCACGATGGTTGATGCCAGCCTCTGCTTGCCCCAGTGCTGGCATCATCCTCTCATGCATTAGACAAAACAAAGCAGCTATAGCGCTGTTGTACCATTACCCGTGTTGTGGTGCAACAGAACTATAGCTGCTTTGATGATGTAAAGAGGTGAATTTTCCGTTGCTGCTGTCGTTTCTATATGGTCAACTGACTTACAGCTTCCAAGGTCTTATTGCTGCAACTCCAATTCCTGTGTCGTATTGGGCTTGAACGTTATAGCGCCTTCATAGGCAGGTGATGTTGCATCGTATTTGCCATAGTAATCGGCCAAATACACCTTCATGTGATACTTGCCGGATGTGAGGTTGGAGAGTTTGAAGCCGGCATCGTATTTGCAATAGCAGTCAACCTCCAGCGTGGGGTCTTGCTTGTAAGGAGCTATCACTATCTTCATTTCATCATCCTGCGTGTCAATCTGCGCATTGATTTTCTCTGTAATGCAGTCATATTCCAGGTCAGTCACGCGAACTGTGGCAATGCCTTTGCTGCCCACAGATATCGTCATCTTGGGAGTCTTCTCCTTTTCTCTTGCGTAAAACTCAGGCTGGCTCTCTTGGGCTGAATACGAGGTCTTGCAACCTGTGTATGTCAAGTCACTTAGTCTCACAGGCTCCATCAAGCTTTGTTCCGATGAACAGGCTGCCAGTGCTGCCAAGCCAAGCATGGCAAATCCAAATAACTGTACTTTCATAAGCATGTCTTTTTGATGATTGAACGAATAGAATCTATTAGGGTATATGTATCTATGAATGTTTCTAAAGAATGGGCTACAGAGTGGTCTCTCCCTTCCACAGCATCCACAAAACTCCTTATTGCTTCGTAATAACCTTGTGTGACTATCTGGTTGTTCTGCATCAAAGGTATGAATTTATTTCTGCCGAACAGCTCGGTTGTCACGTTTTTATGGGTGAAGACCTTCTCCAGTGGAACTCCGCAAAAGGCATGTGGCTTCTGTCTGAAGGTCAGACTGTCTGTCTGCTCCAGTGTGTAAATGCCTTTGTTGGTGTTTATGGTCATGCTCTCCTGGGCATCTGTCCATGTATAACCGGTGGATAGCTCGAGAACTCCAGTGGCATCGGCATGCTTGAGAACCAGCATCAATGTCTGTCCGCTGATGGCTTCCACACACCTGACTTCTGGTTTCCCAAACAGATAGATGACGCTGTCCAAGGGGTGGATGAAGAGGTCGAGCAGAGAGTCTCCCTCGGGGTAAGCGCCCGTCAGGTACCTCAGGTTGTAGGTTGTTGTGCCCTTGCATCTCTGCAACTCCTTCTTCAGGAGCAACATGGCAGGAGCTGAGCGCTTCTGCATGTCGGCCACGGCCAACACTTTGGCCTGCTTCTGTAATTCCACCAATCGCATCAGCTCTTCGGTGCTTGAGCATGGCGGCTTCTCAATGAACAATGCCTTTTTGTGCTTCAGCACCTCTGATGCGATGGAGAAGTGGGCCTTGGGCGAAACGGATACGAACACTCCCCTGATCTCTTCGTCGGCCAAGATGTCATCCAACGATGTGGTGGCGTGTACCTGAGGAAAGGCTTCTTCTATCAGGCGTAGTTTGCCGGGTGATTGGCAGCAGATGTATTTCAGGGGTACATGCAGATAGTTGAGCACAGGATAGAGGTTGTTTGTGCTATGATTTCCGATTCCCACAAGGGCATACTTGCCCTTGTAGGTTTGCTGCAACATTCTGATGCTCCGTATATGCTTATATCGGTCAATGATGTTCTTGATGTAATCCATTGTCGTCTAATGTCTTCTTGATGTGTCTTCGGTAAGTCTCTGCCCTGTTGCCTGTCCACTGGTATCGGCCATAGAACAGTTCTATGATTCTCTTGGGCAAAAGCTTTTCGAGGTTGCGCAGCAGGATAATGTCATACTTGCGATGGAAGTTTATCCAGCAGGCATTGCATTCTGTTGAGTATCGGCATTGCACTCTGGCTGTTTCATGCGAGTTGAATATCTCGTCCAATGAATGTTCGTGGATGTTGCCTAACATCACGCCCAAGTTCTGGCATAGGGGCACATCTCCATTCGAATGGATTACCAGTTCGCTGAATATGCTTTGGCATCGCAAACGCAGATGTCCGTTTCTCCATTCCTTATATAAAGCCACGAAATCGAAGTTCTCCTCTGTATCGTGAATGCTCTTGGGGATATTCTGGAGGTAGTGAGCCATATCGACGGAAAGCAAATCGGCTGTCGTGTCAAAGAAGTCCATCGTCCCGTAGATGCCGATGCGCACATCCACGTCATACCTCTTGGCTATGCCTATCACATAGTCCATGTCCTTGAAGCTGTTCCAGGGAGAGAGACAGAACATCAGAGAGACGGCAACTTCATCCTTCAAGGTTTCTACCACCTGCATCACCCTGTCGTGACCATTGCAGCCTCTCATGCTTTTGTATGTTTCCTTGTCGCCGTCGAGTGATACGTACAGGTGCTGGGGGTGATAGCGCCGCACAGCCTCTATGACCTTTTGAGGTGCGAGGCAATTGGATAGCAGGGTATAGCAGGGATGATTGTCCCTGAACCACTCCATGATGGCATTCGCTTCGGGATGCAGCAGAAATTCACCGCCCTCCAGCCCTACAACCGTATTCCTTGTGATGCACTTGCTTGCCATTATCTCCTTTATTGCCTCTAAGGACAGATGCTCTTCGGGCTTCTTCCATATAGAGCAATGCTTGCAGCGCGACTGGCACTTGGTGGTGGAGTAGATCATCAGAGTGCTCAGTCGCTTGTGATGCGGACGAAGGGTGTTGTTGAGGTACAGTACCCCATTGCGTAAGTAGTCGCTTATCTTGTACATTATCGTCTTCCAAAGCTTTTGTGCTTCTACTGGTATAGAGGCTGCAAAAGCAGGAAAGACTGCACGGGGGCGTTCTTCACCATGTGAATCTGATGCCGAAGGGAACCGTGAATGTAACTGGATGCTCTGTCCATACGGTGTGTACGGAGCTGCTGTTCGGTATATACCAGTTCAGCGACGGCTCCAGGTAGATTCCCCAATTGGGCGCAAACTGATATTGCACGCCGATGCTTGTACCCACGCTCCATTGCAGCGGGGGGGTGATGTGCCTGTTGGCCGTATATGGTGTGCTCAGTCCCACAACATACTTTTCGCTTGTGTTGCCATACACAGGTATATGCATAGTAACACCCAGTGAAGAATATGCTGACCAGTTCTTGGCCTCGAACCATCTGTACGATACCTGCAATGGTATTCCCAGATAGTGGACCTTCTGGTTCCGCTTGATGTAGTAACCGTCTTCGCCTGATGTGAAGTCTGACTTCAGGAACGAGTACTGCAAGCCTGTTGCCACGTTCCAGTTGTTTCCCAATGACATTGTTGCCGAAAGGCCAAAGGTGATGGGCTTGTCGTGATGCTCATGTTCCACTATCTTGCCATCGTTCTTTATGTTGCTTATGTTGTTCTTGTTGTTGAGAGCAATCTCCATAAGAGCCTTTTCCTCCTCCGACAATCCTTCTTGTTCTTTCTGCTGCAAATGGCGATAAAGTTCATCCCAAGTGGAGAACTCACTGGGAGTTACAGGCCCTTCAGTATCCGACCCGCCGCTTCCTATATTGCCCGCCAGCATCTTGTTGGCATTCTGGTCAGAAGCAGCACCCAGTGAGCCTGTGGCTATCAACTGCCATTTCTGCTTTTCGGGAACTCTTGTCTCTTCTGCTATATACGGTTTGTCGTATTCGTGCTTGGGTGTTCTTGTGGAATCGGCAACAATGCTGTCTTTCTCTGAGAGTGCGATATGACTGTTGTCGGGAGTGTCCGGAATCTGGAGTGTGTCAACTTCCGGTAGGGAGCCAGAGGTTGTTTGGGCAATGTTTGTATAGCTTTTGCTTGCGGCTGGATTCTTTGTCCCGTTCGTTTGATCAGGCTTCTCTTCCGTCTGCTTCTTGGCAACCTTCGGCTGGCCTTTGCCTTCGTTCTTGATCTGTGCCGTGTGCGTGTTCTCATCTTCCGTCTTATACATTCTCAATATAATACGGTAGAGAGGAATGCTGATGAAGATGATAGAGATGGCAGCCAGCATGCGCTTGTTGATCATCTTCCTTAGCATGGCCTTGGCTCTTGCCAGTTGTGATGACGAACTGTGCGGTTCGATTCCCAGCTTTTCGGCTATCTCCTTGTGGGAATACCCTTCGATGACGGCCATATGGAATACCTTGCCGTAGCCCGCAGGAAGTTGGCTGATGATTTCCTTTATTTCCTTTTCCTCCAACCAGTTCTCTGGCGTGATATTCCATTCTACTTCCAATTCTTCATCTGTGAAGGTCGAGAAGGGGATGAGCCTTCCTTCCTGCTTGTTCTTCAGGAATTTCAGGGCTTCGTTCTTAGCAATGGCGCATACCCATTCGCCGAACTTGGAGTCGTCTCGGAGTTGGTTAAGAGAATAATAGGCACGTATAAACACCACTTGGACAAGGTCATTCAATATGTCCTCGTCCCCATTGGTGATGTTGAAACAGACCTTTCTCACTATAGGCGAATAAGTCTGGATAAGCATCGACAGTGCTGTTGTGTCTCCGGTCCTTACTCGTTTTATTGTCTCTTCTGTATCCATGTTCGGGTGCAATGCGCCTTTTGCTTTCTTTTTGAAAGATAGTCCAAATCAGGCAAAGACTGCATCGCGTAGTGTTAATAAACCGTAAAACGAGGGAAGGGACGAAACTACCCCGAAAAAGTAACCTTGCTTCTCTTTTTTGCCCTGCCTGCTTTGACTCTTTTCCGATTTCGCTGGACACGTTTTCTCAGTACAAACTGAAACGGCAGTCAGTGCGGAGAAAGACATACTGAATCAGTTGACGGTTTAATCCCCTTTACAGTTCGGGCGAGCTGTGACTGCGCTGGCATGGGGTGCTCATGCGGGTGTAAGGTGTCGTGAGGCTATAATACAGGAGTTCTCCCAAGACAATGTCCTGATGCTTTGGGAGAACTCCTGTGAGGCTTGCATGGTGCTTCGTGGGCGGGAGAGGCTCCTTCCTTATGGGATGTAGATGAGCCTCAAGCCCAGAGTGTTCTGGCCGGATTCCGGGTGGCAGTCGTTGTGGTGGTCCAGATGACAGTGCTCGGGCTGGCTGTTGTAGGAACTGCCGGCGGTGCGGAAAAGTTGTCCGTCGCTGGTGCTGGTCCACTCCTGCAGGTTGCCTGTCATGTCGTAGATGCCCAGGCAGTTGGGTTTCCTCGACTTCACAGCGTGTGTGCTGCCCGAGGAGTTGTCCTTATACCATGCCCGTTCTGCCAGTGTGCTGTCGGTACTGCAGTCGCTGTCGAGAGGTTCCTCACCGGCCTTGGCAGCATAGAGCCAATAGGCATAGGTGGGAACACAGAGCTTGCGCCCGCTCATCTTGCTTAGCCTCTCGGCAAAGTGCTGGCAGTCTTCCAGATCCACACCATCCACTGGCATACGCATGTCGCCTCGGTGGCTTGACGGGTTGATACCCATGACGGCTGTCCAGAGCTCCTGTGTCACTTCTGTTTCACCGATGAAGAAGTCCTTTATCTTCGTTATCTTGGTGGCTCCCTTCATGTGTATGTGGCCACCCTTGACGCCTATCATGCGATATTCCACGCCGTTGACCTTGAATATCAGGTCCGGTGGGCAGCCCCGTGTAGTGTCTTGGCAGATGCCGGTCTCGCTGTATGTCTGTTTCTTGTCAAAGAAAGAAATCATGGCAGCGATGCAGATGGGTGCTACCAGCAGCACACCCAGGTATATCGTCAGTCGCGCTGCCGCATCGCTCATTCTGGTGCTGAACCCTTCGCCCAGCTTCCTTCTGTGTTGCGGTTTATGGTCTCCCAGCCCTTGGCCGGCAGGCTTCCTTGTGTTCACTTGTCCCGCGTGGTCTTTGATTTCATTGTCCTTCTTAGTCATCATCATTCCTCTGTTTTGTTTAAGTAATAGAGGTGAGAACCTCGCAGATTATATCATCGGATGGAAAAAAATGATGTGCCGATGCGTGTGGGGAGATGGTGCGGAGCTTACGCCAGTTCTATCAGGATGGCCGAGTAGTTGTCGTTTCCGTCCCTTTCACACATCTTGTCATATTCGTCCAGTATCTTTTCCAGTGGCTTGTTGTCCATCATCTTGCCCAGCAGAATGCCTCGTCCGATGGCTCCGTAGAGCCCATCGGAGCAGAGCAGGATGCGGTCGCCCGCCTGCAGCTGGATGCTCTTGATGTCGGGCAGGGCCACTTCGGGATGTCCGGCAAAGAAGCATCTGGCCAGCATATGGCGTCCGTTCACGTTCACCGTGTGGTCTTCTGTCTGGTAGATAAGTCCGTCGCCCGGCCTCTGCACGTAGCATCGGCTGTCGCCCACGTGGGCTATGGTGACGCTGTCGGCCTCTATGCTTGCCATCACCAGTGTGGTGCCCATTTCGGCGATTCCCTCTTCGGCAGCCTTGCGGTCCATGGCGGCACTCGCCTCACGGCATGCTTCCAGCACTTTCTCCGGGCTGTCGGGCAGAGCGGTATGCTGTTCCCAGTAGTGCACAATGCAGTTGCACACCATCATGCTGGCCACTTCGCCACAGGAATGACCGCCCATCCCGTCACATACGAAGCCTGTCAGCCTCTTGGCTTCGGGCCTGTCCATGACGAGCAGATAGTCTTCGTTGTTGCTCCGTGCTCCTTGCCTACTGATGGTCGCAAAGCTTGTTCTCATGCCTTACTCTGTTGTGTTGTTTGTTCGGTCAGACTCACAAAGTTAATGAGTTTTACTGGAAATGCCCAAGCAAAGTGCTGGGAATTTTACAAAATGTAAATAAATGAACTATTGTGATTTGCTTCTGTCATGGTTTCGTTGCGCTTCATAAAACCCCACAAATGCCTTCTTTCCTGATGTAAAAGGAATTCGCGCAGAGAGGCACTGCGGTGCGAAGCCCGATGCAGCGCGCTGCGTTGAGTGTTGCAGCGCGCTGCGATGGCCGGTGCAGCGCACTGCGTGGGTTGCCCCGGTATGCAGCCCTGCTGCAGGGAGCTATTTCTGTGAATCCTGGGAGAACGCCTGGCTCACCATCCCCGATACGGTTTTCCCCAGCGCCCGGCTGCCTGCACTGATGACAGCAGGCATAGCCTTGAACGATGACTTGATGGCCTGTCGCTTCACGCGGCGCTTGTTCTTGCTGCCGCTCAGAGCCCTTGGCCCCTCGGTGAGATAGGCTTTGGTCACGTAGCCGATGCGCAGGGTGAGCAGAGCATTCAGGCTGCCGTCGGCCAGCGAACCCACTATGAAGCCCGGAATCTTTATCTTCTGCAGGTTGCCGATGAGGTTTTGCAGTATGCCTCCATCGCTGTCGGCATCCACATCCAGGTCGTCGGCATCATCCACGCTGATGTCTGGAGCCGCTCCGTCACCGAAGTCAAAGGGCGCTATGCCGTCCATGTCAGTGAACACCTGAGAGGTGCAGTAGGTGACCAGAGCCGTGGTGAGCACCTTCACGTAGAGCTTGAACATCTGCGGCTTGGTGGGCCTGAAGCCGCTGGCCAGCACCACATCGGCTATGAGGCGGTAGTTCATCACCAGCACTGCCACTGTGTCAAACTTGCTGTTCTGGGACAATGCGGTGACCATAAACACCGTCTTTCCCCACTCTCTGATGCGGTTATCTACCCCCAGCACCCCCATCTCGCGGTTGCCCTCCATGCGCAGCGTTATCTCCCGTGCGATGATGTCGCGCAGTTCGCCTGCATCTGCCGAGTGGAAGTTTATCTGCTTGAGCAACCGGCTCCTGTGGCTCCTCCTGAGCTGACGGTCGGCTATGTAGTCGCAGTTGTTGGCCAGCCGTCGTGCAAAGGTGCGCAGTTGGGGTGCTGTGGAAAGCCCTTCGGCCGACAGTTTGGGGAACTCAGGTGCCCGGTGCACCTTGATGATGGGCCTCACGATGTAGAATGCGCCGGCCGTCAGAATGACTCCGTAGAACGCATACTCTACATATACATGGGTCAGGCGGCCCAGTTTGTCGCCTATGACAATGATGTTGCCCGTGAGCATCGTGGCTATGATGGCCAGCAGTATGCCGATAATGATAAGCAGGTTTCTATTCATGGATGTGGATGTTAAGGGCCTCCAGGTCCTTCTCCAGGCTCTGGAGCAGGGCCACATGGGCGGTGAAAGCATCGTGGTCAGGCGTGATGGTGGCCAGTGAGAGCAGCTTCAGGCGCTCTATCTCGCGGTTCATCCCGCCGGTGAGCTGGCTCTTGACCTGGTTGAGCGCAGCGCTTATCAGGCTGTTTGCCTTGTGCAGCAGTTCGTTGGCAATGAGCCCCTTTGCCTTGGTGTCGGCACTGGTCTCGAATCCGCAGTAGGCATCGTGCACATAGGCAAAGTAGTCATTCACCGAGTCAGTGCTGTGCTTGTACCACATGGACTTGTGTGCCACCAGTTCCTCCACGTTGACTCCCGCCCCCCAATCTACCGTGATGTCCTCCAGAGGGCACTCGACGCTCACGTTGGGCTGGCTCAGATGATGTGCCGACAGCTGTAGCAGAGCCACCTGCCATTGCTGGAACTCCTGGCCGTACTGCATTTGCAGGCATTGGCGGCGCTTCTCGTTGGCCAGCCTGGTCATGCGTGAGTAGATTCCCTCCAGCATGCGATGCACGAATCCGCGCACCTCGCTTGTCTTGAAGGAGGTGTTCTCGCCTCTGGCCTCCACAAACTTCCTGATGGTGTAGTACTCCTCGTTCACTATCTGTGTGAGTTCCTGCTCGCTGACCATTACGGTGGGACTGTCGTCCAGGCGGGTACGCTTGAGCGCCTCGAACCCCTGTGCCACCTCCTGGTACTGCTTCTCCTGCTCCTGTTTCTGCCTTATGGCCTCTCTCACATGCTCCAGCAGCACATCACGCTGGATGCTTGTGCGTGCGATGCAGTTGGCCAGCCGGATAGACTCACGCTTGCGGAAGAGTTCGTACATGGCGCTCTCGGCCTGCTCAAACCGTGCAGCCTCCTGCTCCAGAGACTCCTTCAGCTCGGGCCGGAAGTTGCCGTTGCGCCAGTCATCCACCTTTCCCAGATTGAGGTTGAAGGCATAACCCTCATCGAGCACCAGATTATATTTTGCCTTTATCTGCTCCACGGCATACTCCTTCTGCTCCTCTATGTCCCTCTGCTTCGACTCTTCATCGCGCCAGTAGGCCGACTCGAAGACGTTGTGCACCAGGCATACGGGCACCGAGTGATTCTTCTTCTGCAGTAGCTCGAAGAAGCTGGCCGACAACTTGGAGATGGCTGAGTTGCTGCTCTGAACGAACACAATCAGGTCGGCACGCTCGATGATGGCCTTGTAGGCAGGCGTGTCGAAGTTGACTCTGTCGCCGTCGAAGCCGGCCATGTCAACGAGATAGACGTGGTCCTGGAGCAACTTGCCTCCGTGGGTCTCTATGGATGTGAGCAGGATGTCATCCTTATCCACCGACACATTGCCCAGCTTCACATAGCGGTCGATGTTCTTTCGGGTGTGGGCATACACCTCCTTGCGCACGTTGGCCAAGCCCGATTCCTCGGCCAGTCCATTGATGCTGTCGATGATACTGTTGGTCTGTTGTTCCTTGTGGGAAGCGTCTGTCGAGCGATACACAGTGAGCTTCTCCTCGCTGCCCGCGAAGATGAGTGATGGGCGCACGGTGCACTCCAGGAAGTGCGTCGGGCTGACGTAGTTTCTGGCCACAAGGTTTACGAAGGTGGATTTGCCCGACTTCACCGGCCCTACCACCAGCACTACAAACGAGGGGTTGTGGTATTCGCGGCTCCTGTTTTCCAGTTGCTTCAGGTGGTGTGCTATATCTCCGCCGCACTGGTCGATGTCCTGTGCAGCCTGCAGATATTTGCCGGCCAACTGCCCGCATACGTATTCCTCTATAGCCGAAGCCGTCTCCTTGTATTTGTTCTTGTCCATAGTATCTCGTGTGCTTGATGTTTGCTGCTTGTGTGTGGTACCGTCTCTTCCCTGAGGCGGTGGGGTGGTGCAGATGCCTATTGCTGCGTGATCTTGAATCCCAGGCTCATGATGAGTTTCAGCGTCTGCTGTGAGGTATTGCGGTCATAGGCTTTCTCCTCCTCGCTCAGTTCCTCGTAGGGCACCAGACAGGGATGTTTCCTCTCGGTATCATTCCGCTGGCTGCCGTAGGTCCAGCCGTCTTTCATACGCCCCTCGGCCCACACCTCGTGCACATTCTTGGCTATCATCTCGGCCAGTCTGTCCAGTTCTTCAGGCAGCTCCACGTGGCTCGTATCCACCGGCATGGGCTTGTAGTCTCCATTGTTCTGTCTCATGACTCTTTCTTCTTATTGGCTCGTCTGTAATGAGAGAGCGCTGTGCCGCCTCTTATCTATCACTGTGGGAGGAAAAGAATTCTATTTCATCATCGACCACGCCGAGCGTCCGTCCTTCCTGATGCACAGTGCCAGGCAGATGGCAATGATGTGGGCCAGCACCAGCACCAGCAGAGTGGTGTGCGTGCCGGCCAGTTTGTGCAGCTGCATACTGGCTCCCAGGTCATAGAGCAACTGGTATCTGATGCTGCTCGGATAGGGTATCTCGGCCATCTGAGGCCAGTTGAGGTACAGGTATTCGGCCAGATGGCTCACGAGGTAAGCCTCTATGAAGTCGAGCGCAAAGATGAGTGCCAACCAGTAGGAGCGCAGTGAGCCTATCTTGCAAGTGGCTGTGAGTGAGGTGCCGAGCGCCAGTATGAGCATCACATGACTCACCTGCGGATGATGGTAGAAGGCCAGACAGCCCACCATGAAAGTCCATCCCGCCATGAGCAGAAGCAGAGTGAGCAGGAAGAGTTGGAAGGCAATGCCCATGTTGACAATGGGGTGCAACAGACCGGAAAAGGGGTTGATGCTCCTGACGAAAGCCGTCAGGTGGCCTGTGGGAGCAGTCTTCACCGGTTCTTCCGCCGGGCTTCCGGCCTCACAGGAACAGCCTGCCCACTCCTTCAGATTGAGCAGGAGCTTGCGCTTCTCGTCCTTGTCCTGCAGATCGATGATGTCATGCCCGCTGAACTGGAAGCGGTAATACTTGCTGAGCGGTTCGCTGTCAATCCTCACGAAGACGATTCGCTTCATCTCGCTTTGCGCATATTCCACCTCCTTGCGCGTCCATTCCGAGGCATCGGAGTGCCGGGAGTACATAAACAGAAAGGTCTCAGCCTGGTCGATAGCCTCGATGATAACATCGACGAACTCCTTGTCGCTTTCTATTCCAGCCAGGTCTATCCAGCAAGAGCCCCTGCCTGTGACCCTCTCTATTTCGTCCTTCAGCCTGAAGACAACGTCCTTGTCACGCCGTGAGTATGAGATGAATATGTTGTGCATGAGTTGTCGGTTGATGATGCTTGCCCTCTGTCATGCCTGTGCCTGTGTGCTCTGGTGGCAGTCGGGAGTGGCAGTCGGAGTGGCGGGCAATGGCTTCCCGCACTTCTTTATCCCCACCCAGATGGTGTTGTAGTCGTATTTGATGGTCTCTCTGAGCTTGGGGTATTGCAGAAGTTCCTCGTATGGAATCATGCAGGCATGGGTCTTGCGTATGTAGTCCTTGCCGTTGTCCTTCTTGTCGGTATCGGCTGTGTAGCCCAGCATGGTGTTTGAGGCCACCCAGCGCAGATGCTCGCAGCGGGCGATGTTCTGCAGCAGAGTCTTGTATCTGCCTTGCTCCTCGGTGCCAAGCACTTGTTCGATGAGGGCAAGTGAGTTGAATTCCCAGTCTGCTTCAGTCTCCTTCCTGGTCACTTCATCCTGTATGCGCTGCATCGCGCAACCCAGTATGCGGGCGATGGTCTGCTGCCTCTGCCCGTCCTCTGCGATGCTTGCCGCCCTTACGCAGCCTACTGCTTCCTTGCCGTGGGCATTCCTCGTGAGCGATACCGCTGCAGGAACTTCTCTGGTGATGCCCATCAGCATCTTCTTGGTAGTCATGTGATAGACGTTGGCCATGTCCTGTATCTCCTGCTGGGTGAGCTTTGCCTTGCCGCTCATGCCGTCCTGCATGAATTCTTCGGCACGCTTGTTCCACTCCTTTTCAGGGTCTTGCTCGGTCTTTCCACCATATTCATACAGCTTGGTCTTCTGGTATTCATAGTGGAAGGACTTGGCTCTCTCGATGGTCTCTTCCTGCAGCACATTGGCATAGGAGAAGATGTCCTCACGCTTACCAAAGGGTACCAGCTCGAAGCGGAAGAGCTCCGTCTGGGCTCCCTGCGTGGTGTGCTGGCGGTAGTAGTCGGCTATGTAGCTGGCGTTGGCAAACTTCACAGTGTCGTAGATGCCGGTGAAGATGCTGAGGGTCTTGTCTGCATCGCGCAGCCTGTAGGCCATATCCAGCAGTTGCATGCCCAGGGACAGGTTGCCCTCGCTGCTATTGGTGCACACGGCAATGTAGTCAACCTCCTTGATGAGCGCTTCCCACTCGCGGCTGAAGTCTTCTGTCCTGCCGCACATGAAGTGCAGCGAGTCCTTGTCGTGCCTGATTCCCGGGCACTTCGACAGCAGTTCCTGCTCCAGTACTTTGGCTTTCGGGTCGATGATGAAGCACTCAAAGGGGGTGCTGATGTCTTTTGCATAAACCATCGCGCTGAACTCATACAGGAACTTGAACAGCTCCTGGCCTGTGTCGCCAAAGCCTATGATGACAGCCTTGAAGGGCTTGGTGGCAATGCCCAATGTGGTGTCGGGTTTCACGTAGCGCACCGGCTGGTAGAGCGCATTCTCCCTGATGTCCTTCACCGAGAGGCTTGCTGTGTCGATGACTCTTATCCTCTCGGTGGTCAGCAGCTGGGTGATGCCACTACGCTTGGCACGGCAAAACACCTGCTCCTTCTCGGTGTCGGGAAAGAGCCGGTGCAGTGCGATGGCGGTGTTGATGTTGTTCTCCTCGTTGGGAGACAGGCAGAAGAAGAACTTCCGGGCTGCTCTTCGGTTGATGAAGCGCCATAGGCTGGTCAGTCCCACATCCTCGGCCCACTCCTTGGAACTGCCTGTCGGGGTGCCGAGAGTTATCCCCGTTCGGCTGTAGGTGAGCATGGCATTCATCCTGGTGAGTTCTTCGGCAACATTGTTCTTGCTGTTGGTCAGACTGAGCAGATGGCTGAAGGAGAAGCGCTCATGGTGACTCTCTTCCTGAGGAGTGCGCACGAAGATAATCTGTAGCGGTCTTCTGGCCTTCTCATAGATGCTCCTGGCCAATGTCAGAGACTCCAGACTCAGGTCGAAGAATATGTAGATGTCCAGATTGCGGCGCTTTAGCCAGTTGGGCGGCCAGCCCTTATGCATCCTGATGAATGATGTGGCCCTCAGGCCCAAGAAGTGCAGGATGAGCACCGCACTGACGCAGGTGGCCAGGAAATGCACGATGGAGAAGATGAGCATGTAGTATGGGTTCTCCTTCAGAGCCGGCTCCACCTCTATGAGTTCCGACTCTGAAACGAACATCTCAACGGATGCCAGCATCGAGCGGAGCAGCAAGACCAGAGGATTGTTGAGGCTTCCTTCACCATTGAAACCGATGATGTACAGCCCCGTACCCAGCATGAAGATGACGACGGCTATCGGTAGCAGGTTACGCATAATGTACTTTCTGGCCCTCTGGCTGCGCAGTGTGCAGAAGGCCAGAACAGCCCCTCCCGCCAGCAGAAGCCAGCTGAAGGCCGTGTGGTAGTGGGGCGTATCGACGGCGAAAAGGTTCGTAAAGGCTTCCCACAGCGAACATATCCCCTTGCCGTGAGGGTCATCCTGCATGCCTAATATGTTCAGAATGGTCATCATCATCGTGCTCCTCTTTATTGTTTTCTTCTCTTTACTTCAAATCCCAACTTTTTCACCAGTTTCAGAGTCTGCATTGCCATCTCGCGGTCATACAGTTTCTCGCTCTCGGGCAGATTGCAGTATGGCACCATGTCGGGCGTCTCCTTCTTCTGGTCATTACGCTCAGGGCCATAGCTCCAGCCCTGTTCGGTGCGTGCTTTGGCCCATATCTCGTGTGCGTTCTCGGCTATTGCCTCCTGCAGCTCAGTGAGGTCCTCATCGAGAGTCACATCATTGAGAGCGATGGGGTAAGGCTCATATACAAACTTGTCAGTAGTGTTCGTCACCACCAGATAGCAGTTTGACTTCTCCCATGCACGCAGGAAGGAGGGGATGCTGTAGCAGACCAGATCCTCCTCGGTATAGGGGTTGAAGAGCGTTATCTCCTGGCTCTCGAGGGAGATGGAGCTGATTGCCACAGCATGGTTGGGCTGTGTGCAGTCTTCGTTGCACTCCCCCGTGAGGCAGTTGTTATCTACCACCGCTATCAGTTGGTTGCCGCTCTCCAGCAGGCGCGAGATGTCTTCTATGGTGGAGTCATAGCGCCTGCTCACTGCCAGATGGTTCTTTTCCAGGAGCCTTCCTATATTATATAGCGGCATTCCCTTGTCCTTGAGCCAGCAGTTGTGGTAGGCTTCATCGAGCAGCGACTTGTGTGTCGCTTCGATACCCAGCTGGTGAAGTACAAACTCCTCGCACTCTATGTCGCACAGGTAATTCTCCTTCTTGCGTGCAGCCATAGCTGTCATGGGCAGTGTGCGGTGGGCTGTGGCAAACATCATGGCGTCATCCACCTCGCCTGCTATCTGTATGATATCCTGCAGCTGCTGGTCTTCCTGAGCGGCGCAGAGCACCTTCATGGTATCTTCGGGCGACGTGTTTCCGTCAAGGAAAGCAGCCAGCAATTCGTCTGAAATGGTCATATTGTGTTCACTCATATTGTTTCTTGTCTTTAAGTGCTACGTCTGTGAGGGCCTGTATGGCTCGTCGTTTGATGTTGTAGAGGTTATCTACCGTGACAGTGAGCCTCTTTGCCACCTCCTCTGGAGTCTGGTCCTCCAGCATCAGCAGCCTGATGACCAGTGCATAGCGCTGGTTTTTCATCTGTCTCAGAAGGGTCTCCATGTCGGCTCCGGCATGGCTGTCTTCCTGGCAAGAGTTGGTTTTCCCGGTGTCGTCAACGGGCTCCTGGCTCTCGTCAGCTATCACCCTCTGCTGTGCCTTGAGCTTCAGACAGTGCCTGATAGCCGTCACCTTCAACCATTGGTAAAGGGTGCTTTCGAAGTTGAACTGCCTCAGCCGCTTTGCATCATCCTCCATCAGGAGAATATACAGTTCGCTGATGATTTCGTCATAATCCACTATCTGTTTGTCAAACACCCTCTTGATGACGCTCAAGAAGAGCGGCCGGCAATCCTTGTAGAAGAATTGCGCCGTCACCTTGGCATCATGCCTGACGAGTGCTTCCACTGTCTCTTTGTCTGTCATTGTGCTTTCTGTAGTCTGTTGAGTGGGCTTCGCGGCCGGCCTCAGGGCTTTGTGTCAGTACGTGCAGCCCTTTGTCCAGGCTGGTCTAACCCAGTTGGGTACCGCAGTTAGAGCAGAATTTCTGCCCAGGAGCGGTGTCCGCTCCGCAGTTCGGGCATTTGGGTTCTGCTTTTGCTCTGTCTATACTGCCGTCTTTCTTCGCTTCCTTATAGGATTCACGTCCCTCCTTGATGATGTCCCTTATGTTCGCTTGGCTCACGATGTCCTTTATGGTTTCCTTCGTGCTGTCATCCTCTGATATGTTCAGAGTGCCGTCGGGGTGTATGAAGTGCGTTATGAGCTTCAGGTAAATGATGGCCGCTGCATAGATGAGCACATATCCCATGGCTGCATTCAGTGCTGCGGAAGCAGCGCTGCCCAGTCCCGGGATGAATGAGAGTAGGCCAGAAGCGATGAGGGTACCTATAAAGGCACCTGCATTCAGTATGATGTTGGTGACAATGGCAGAGCCCAGGAACTTTGCCGTATTCTTTGTCATCGAGATGCCTAGCGTGTTGTTTATCTTCACGTAGGTAGCCCACACGAATCCCGCTTGCGTGAGGATGGCCACTACGCCTGCAATGCCAGGTGCCAGTCCTGCCACTGCACTTGCTATGGCTGCCGCAATGGCAAACCCTCGGATAGTCTCTTTGATGGCCGAGATCTTAGTGCCGTCCAGTGTTCCCTGCATGGCTTTGTCCAGTTCCTGGAGCGCTTTGCCTAAAATAGGAGTTGGGTTCATAACTTCTTCAAATGTTTAGCGGTTTGTGAATCAGTTGGCTTCTCTCTGGCTTCAGCCCATCTTGCATGTGCCTGTCAGCCGTATGAAGGACCTATTGAGGTTCGTTTCTCCGATAGACTCTCCTCTGTCCTTTATCATTAGGAGCGCCGTTCTCGATGATTTCTATCACAAACTCATCATCTTTTATGCTGATTAACTTTTCCAGGGAATTGCTGTCATCATCCATGTGGAACTCGTCCCATAGCCATTCACCACCCCTCTTTTCAAAGCGTGTGTGCGCTATGGTGCTGAATACGAGGTAGCCATTGCTGTACATCTGATACCTCATCAGTTGGCCTTCCTTGTCCACATGCAGGCTGCATACAGTTTGCTCATCTATCTGCCAGAGCCAGTCGCCTGCCAGCTTCTCATACGTCTGCCTGTTCAGCTTGGCGTCCTCCTTGGACGAAGTGAATGCAGGCTCAAAGTGCACGCTGTAGTGTTCGCACGCCTGGCGAAGCAGGTGGTCGGGGATGACACCGAAGTGGCTGAATGCGTGCATATCCTGCCGCAGGTTGACGAGGATATCTACTCCTATCTTCTCAGCCTTCTCGATGGCCCTATTATAATAGGTATAAGCCTCTTCCAGGCGGCCTTTTGACAATGGTACATGCCCGTGGTTGAGCAGGAGTGCGGGGTTGGCTGCAACACTGCGCATGGTGTCTGCCATCTCCTCATACATTCTCTGGGCCAGGTCAAACCTCCCGGCCTTCTCGGCCAGCCATATCAGATTGTACGAGCTGAAGTTTCCCACCTCGTCATAAGGGTACCGGCCTTGCTCCTTGCAGTCGTTGAGGTAGCTCTCGGCATACTGTGCGGCCTCCTTCTCACGCCCGCAGAGTGCCAGGGTGATGGCGGTGAACATGTGATGCTGCCAGTCTTCTCCAGGGAAGAGATGGCTCAGTGCCTCCTGTGGGCAATTGTTGTTATAGAGGCTGATGGCCATACCCAATTGTATGTCGTTATATGTTGTGTCTTGAAATCTATCTTCATTCGAGGCTTCCAGAAAGTCTTTCCACATCTGGTCCATGGCATATTTCTGCACGATGGGATCGCTGTCCCTCATCTTGTCGTAATATCTGAATGCCTGGGAGACAAGCTTTGCCCTATCCGCCATAGTCTCTTCCTTCAGCAGAGCTTCCGTGTACGCAGCCATAGCACCGGCAAGCAGCACCAGCACCAGTGAAGTAATTGTGATTATTTTCATCCTTGAGACAAATGAATCAGATAACCACTGGGGTGTGAATTGTTTGTTCCATTTCTTGCGGCATCTCCATGTGTGCACCGTCATGATGAAGTAGATAAACAGTGGCAGGTCTATCATCCATCCCCAGTCAGCGGCTCCCTTGGTAAGGCCATAGGCCAGTTCGCTTGCCAGCACAGCGCCGCACACCCACAAGGTTCTCTTGGCTGTCTGGTAGAGCGGTGCCCCCTGGATTCGGTTATAGATGGCGTAGATGGCCAGAAACATATAGGGTAGGAGGACCCAGAGGCTGGTGGTAGTCTGGTTGTCCCATCCGCAAGCCTCTGCCAGGTCTTTGTCCATCTCAATCCCGCATGCCTTTATGGTAATGGCAAAGCACGTGCATATGATGGTTGGTACAGTGACCAGCAGAAGCCAGGATAGGCCCTCACGCCTCTCTGTGCGCAGCGATGCTTCCAGGAATGCTCTGGTCTCTGCTGTGAGCCGGTTGCGGTACTTGTAGTGGTGGAACTCCGCTTCGTAGAGCCTGGAACGCTCCCTTATGAGGTCCTCCTTCTTGCGCCCGTTCTCTATCCAGTAGCGTGCCAGTTCCTCGTAGTAATTGTTTCTGTTGAGGAAGTCCTTCTCGCTCTCTATCCATTTGGTCACCACACTCCACGAGCGCAGAAGCACCTCGTGGGCAATGGTCACTGTGGCTTCACCGGCGCTGTTCTTGTCTGAGACGAACAGGTGAGACTCTATCAGCTTGTCCAGCAGTTGCCTATCCACCTTGTTCTCTTCCAGTTCCTTTATCCTTACGGTCTTGCGCACATAGGTATTGTCGCTGGTGGAGGACTTGGCGATGAGCATTGCCAGCACTTCCTTGAGCGCCTTTTGTTCCTTGGGGGAGAGCTTGTCGTAGAAACCGTTGGCATACTTGGCAATGGCTCCCTCCAGGCCGCCTATCTCCCGGTAGGCGCGGAACGTGAGCGTGTTGTCGGCATCCCTCTTCTCGTACAGCTCCGACAGGGCAAACTCTATCAGCGGCAGGTCGTGTATGGACACTGCATCGTTGGCAATGAGGTGGTTCAGTCCTTCGCCCTTGTCAGACACCTCCCATTTGAGGCAAGCCTTTCTGGCAGGCTCTTCTATAATCTCTTGTATGTCGGAGCCACTGGCCACCGGCATATCCACCACCACGCTGTTCTTCTTTATCCAACCCAGATCCTCGTAGCGGGCAAACAGGTAGTAGAAGTCGTTGCGCATGGATAGTATCACGTGGATAAGCCTGGTAGATACCAGCCCTCGCAGCGTGGCCAGTATGTGGGCACGTTCCTCCTCGCCTATGCGCAGGTCGGTGAAGGTTTCCTCAAACTGGTCTATGTAGAGCAGCAGGGCATGTGAGTCGGCCTTGCCCAGTTCGTAGGCCAGATAGTTGAAGTCCTTTGCCTGCGGCTTGCCGGTGCATATCTCCTCCAGCACGGGATGCCCCTTGAGCGTGGGAAACTGCCTGGCCAGTGCATCCAGAATGCCCTGCCGGAAGCCCTCACCGTACTTCGATGGGGTGAGAATCTCGTAGGTGCTGCTTTCCTTCATGCTGCTTCCGCAGAAGAAGGGCAGTATGCCGGCTTTGACAAACGATGACTTTCCCGAGCCACTCTCGCCCAGCACGATGAGGCTCTGCCTCACCTGGGGGTGCTGGAAATCTACCATCATCGATGCAGTGTCGTAGATGAGCTGGCGTCGGCCGAAGAAGATGTCGCTCTGACTGAACTCATACGACGAGAGACCCACATAGGGGTTGCCTTCCCATTCGCACAGGTTGCCTATGTCGCCTATCTGTGCCTTGACGAGCGCCCGCAGGTGTTCGCGGAACTTGTGCTCAAAGGAGGCGTTCTCACCAAACTGCATGTAGGCATAGTTGGAGTTGGTCTCGCTGTCGCGGAAGTGTTCCGAGATGAAGTTGTCCAGTTTCTTCTTCTGGTTGAAGAAGTCTTCCAGCTCGTGGAGGTCGGTCAGGTTGGGTGTCTGGCTCGACTGCTTCACGTAGGTGAGTATCCTGGGCCATCCCTTCTTCTTGTACAAGTCCATCATCAGATCGAACTCATACTCCGTACCCGACTGGTAGGGGGTGCCGTCGGGACGCAGGAACTTCTTGCACAGAGGGGTGCCCATGCGTGACCACAGGATGAAGACGGCTATGTCGATGACGTCTGCGCCGAGGAAGTAATTGATGCCCTCCTGGAAGGTGGACTCCGCTGTGAGGGGAAAGTTCTCCCACATGAGCACCTCCACAGTCACGTACTTGGAGAACTGCTTGCTGATTTCCGTTATCACCTTATAGGCTATCTGACGTTCCTGATGCACGTCGCCCGGTGAGGATATGAATATGCGTATCTTCTTCATCTCTGGTCCTGTTTGTTCCTCTCCTTGCTTCCTTTACTTCAGCGGTGTGCCGCAGTTCTGGCAGAAATGCCAGTGCTCCTCCACTTCCTTGCCGCAGACGGGGCATACGTGATGGCTCTCGAGCAGATGCCTGAAGTCTTGCGTGGCTGTCCAGTTGAGCATCTCACGCATGCGCACTGCCACGAAGGGGTGGTCCTTGTCGCATACGGCAAAGGTCTGAAGCGCCTTGTTCCACATGCCGTCCTTGCACAGAGCGTCATATTGGTCGGCTTGCCGTGCCAGCTCTTCCATATTCAGCTGTGAGGTAATCGACTTGGGACCGCCTGCCAGGCGCGCCAGCATAGATGCTGTAGCGTCGGGGCCGGTGATGTAAGCCGCAGCGCGGTCGCAGCTCAGTTCGCTCTTGCGCTGCCAGTAGAACAGTGCCACCTGCACGGGAATGGCCAGTGCCGCCAGAGCCTCGAAGGCTCCCGAGGCATTGGCAATCATCTGTGCCAGGGTGTGATAGAGCATGTGATGGCAGGCTATATGCCCACACTCGTGTGCCACAACGGCCCGCAACTCCTCCTCAGACATCATCTCCACCAGTGCCGATGTGATGGTGATGGCCGTCTGGGTGTCTCCGAAGGCATAGGCATTGGGCAGCGGGCTCATCTCAAGGAAGTATTCCGGCTCCCTTATCTCCAGTTGTTCGCAGATGGGAGGCAGTATGTTATAGAGATGAGGCAACTGTGTGGGCGAGAGTCGTATCTTGGTGGCCATGTTCATGCCGGTCTGCAGTTGCTCGGCACCTATGTCCATGGCTTTTTTCAGCACTTTGGAGAGCAGGGGGATGGCTTTCAGGGCCTTCAGCGCTGCTGCATCCTCGGGATGTATGAATTCGGTGTATTGCATCGCTTAGGGTTTTGCGTGTTGATTTGCAATGGGTTCTTAATTTTTGCAAATATATCCAAAATATTCTTATCATGCTCTTGCTTTGGCTCGAAAAATCACGTAAGAATGCCTCTTTGGCACAATTCTCTCCCGTGTGTGGCATTGTGCTCACTCTGAGACGGTGTGGTGGGGCGATGGGGCAGAGGGTGATGAGGCTGTCGGGGCAACAGACAGTAAGAAAAAACGCACTGCGGTGCGAAGCCCGATGCAGCGCGCTGCGTTGAGCGTTGCAGCACGCTGCGATGGCCAGTGCAGCGCACTGCGTGGGTAGGGGCAGTCTTTAGGGCAGGCGCAGGCAGAAGGTTACGGTGCCGGCCTCTTCGTCCTGCTGCATGGTGAGCGTGCCGCCCGATGCACGCATGATCTGGCGTGAGAGCGAGAGTCCTATGCCCGAACCTTCGGGTTTGGTGGTGAAGAAGGGGACGAAGATGTGCTCTGCCACATCGGTGGGGATGGGCTGCCCAGTGTTGGTCACACTCATGCACACGGCTTCCTGCTCGTCGGTCCAGGCTCTCATGCTGATGTGACCACCCTGTACGGTGGCCTCCACGGCGTTCTTCAGCAGGTTGCTCACCACGTGCGACATCAGTCCCTCGTCGGCATATGCCAGCAGGTCCTGCGGCTCCACACTGATATCCACGCTCTTGGGACAGAGTGAGGTCATGCGTTCCAGGAAGGGTTTCACGTAGAAGAGGCTCGGTGAGGGTGTGGGCACATGCGTGAAGCGGCGGTAGGTCTGCACGAACTTGAGCAGCTCCTCACCCGTCTTCCTGATGGTCTCCAGACCGGTGTGCAGTTCGTCGCGGGCCTTTTCCCCCTGCAGCCCCTCCTGCTCCATGCGTGCGAGCAGAGTGCCGCTCAGCGAGGTGACAGGCGTGATGGTGTTCATTATCTCGTGCGTGAGAACGCGCGTCAACTTTATCCAGGAATCCACCTCACGGTTGTCCAGTTCGCCCTCCACATTGCTCAGTGCCACTATGCGCACGCGCTTCCCCCGCAGGGTGGTGGTGGTCTCATGTCGTGCCAGGCGCTCATCGGTGAGCCGCTGGGCAGGTATCTGGCTCATGTGCGTCAGTATGTCGGTGTGCAGCAGCTGCATTGCCGCCTGGTTGTGCAGCAGTATGTTGTCGCGCTCATCCACCACCATCAGCCCTGTGTCGGTGGCATTGAGCACCATCTCAAAGTACCTTTCGCGCTCCATCTGTTCGTCGCGCGCCCGCTGCAGCACCTCCTTGATGCGGTTGAGCCAGTGGTTGACGGAGTTGTTGCGCTTGCCTCCTTCGGTAAAGCGCAGCGTGTAGTCGGCATTCTCCACGGCATCGAAGAGCAGGCGCAGGTTGCCCTTGTCGTGCCTGTGTCGGCGCCACAGCCTCACATAAGCGGCACTGACCAGCACCAGCAGTCCCAGCAGGATGAGCACCTCAGAGTCCATACCTCTTTATCTTATTATATAATGTCTGCCGTGATATGCCCAGTCTGACGGCCACCACAGAGAGGTTGCCCTCGCATTCCTTGATGGTCTTCTCTATCATGCGCTGCTCCATCTCGTCCAGCGTCTGCACTTCCTCCATGGGTTTCTCGCGGTGCGTGTGGCCGGCATCTATGTCTTCGGGGCCGATGAAGCCCGCTTCGCTCATGATGACGGCTTTCTCCATGGCATGCTGCAGTTCGCGTATGTTGCCATACCAGGGCAGTGTGGATAACTTCTGTGCAGCCTCTGGCTTGAGCCGAAGCCCTTCCTTGCCGTACATGTCGGCATATCTGCGGATGAACATATCGGCCAGTGGCACTATATCCTGTGCTCTCTGGCGCAACGGGGGAAGGTGCAGGTGGATGGTGTTGATGCGGTAGAGCAGGTCTTCACGGAAGGTGCCTTCGCCCACCATCTGCTGCAGATCGCGGTTGGTGGCGCATATCAGTCGCACATCCACGGGTATCTCGGTGCTTCCTCCAACCCTCACTATGTGCCTGCGCTGCAGCGCGGTGAGCAGTTTGGCCTGCAGTGAGTAGGAGAGGTTGCCTATCTCATCGAGGAAGAGAGTGCCGCCGCTGGCCAGTTCGAACTTGCCCGGGCGGTCGGCTTTGGCATCGGTGAACGCCCCCTTGACATGGCCGAAGAGTTCGCTCTCAAAGAGTGTCTCGCTGATGGCACCCATATCCACGGGCAGCATCTGTGCACTGGCACGTGCCGACAGGCGGTGTATCTCCTTGGCCAGTACCTCCTTGCCTGTTCCGTTCTCGCCGGTGATGAGGATGTTGGCATCCGTTGCCGCCACCTTCTCCACCATCCTCCTGAGTGCACTCATGGCACTCGACGAGCCCCAGAACATGCCCGAACCATCCTCCCCGTCCTGCTGCGGCTGGCGGCTCTTGCCCTTGTCGCGTGCAGCGGTGAGTGCTTCCAGCATGCGCTCATTCTCAAAGGGCTTCACCACAAAGTCGGTGGCTCCCTCCTTGATACCCCTCACGGCCAGGTCGATATCGGCATAGGCGGTGAAGAGCACCACTCTGGTCTGCGGTGCCATCTGCCTTATCTGCCTGAGCCAATAAAGCCCCTCGTTGCCGTTGTTGGTGCTGAAGCGCGGTGCGCGTTCCTCTGTGCCGAACGGTGCAAAAGCCTCTTCGTCGGTGGCCTTGCCGAAGTTCATGTCCAGCAATACCACATCGGGCCTGAGCTCGCGCAGGTGGCCAGGTATGCCTGCCGGATTGGCAATGGTGGCGATGTGCTCAAACACAGGTTCCGTAAGCATGCGCACAGTGGTGAGGATATTGCGGTTGTCATCTACGATGAGTAGTGTCCCTTGCTTGTTCATCTTCTCTGCCTTTTCACTTGATCCTCTTGCAAAAGTACTGAATTGTGCCGAAAAGGGCACCACGGCTGTATAACATTTGTACAGCATTGTCCAAGAATTAGACAGTCGGCGAATCGCGCTTTTTGGCTAAGTGCCTTATAACGAGCGGACAAAGAGTTTTGGCACGCCTCTTGCAACCTGTTAGGGTAGAAAGATAGACAAAATGCAAATGAACAAGAACGGAATATCTATGGCACTCGCAGTTGCCCTCGCGCTGCTTGCTCCCGCTTCAGTGAGCGGACAAGAGGCGGTGTGGACGATGGACAGCTGCATGCAGTATGCTGTGACACACGCCAGCGATGTGCAACGCCAGCGCATTGTCACACGCCAGAATGAGCAGAACTATCGCCGCGCCATAGCCGACTTCCTGCCTTCGGTGGGAGCTTCGGTGGGTGCGCAATACCAGTGGGGACGTAATGTCGATCCCGAGACCAACAGCTACAACAACGTCACCACGTTCAACAACAACTGGCAGCTGGCTGCTTCGCTCACGCTGTTTGACGGCTTTGCCACTGTCAACGCCTTCCGCCAGGCACGTCTCGCCAAGCAGTCTTCGCAGACGGCACAGCAGAAGGTGGCCGATGACATTGCCACCGAAGTGATGCAGAAGTACATCGAGACAGCCTATGCCCAGGCATGCATCAGCATTGCGCGGGACAAGTTGGACGAGAGCCGGCGCCTGCTCAGAAAGACTCAGGCGCTCTACCAACTGGGCGAGAAGGGTAGGCCCGATGTGGTGCTCATAGAGTCGCAGGTGGCCGAGGACGAATACACACTCACCCATCAGGAGAATGCAGCAGCACAGAATATGCTCGACCTGAAGGCTGCCATGAACTTCCCACAGGCCGATTCCCTGTGCATCAGTCTGCAGGCCGATGCCGCACAGCCTGTTCCGGGCGAGCGCGTAGATGCCGAACAGGTGTTTGCCAGCTTCCAGTATCTGTCGCCCGTGCTGCGTAATGCAGAGTTCCAGGCACAGAGCGCCCGCCTGGGAGTACGCATCCGTCGCGGCTATCTGATGCCCAGCATCAGTCTCAGCGGCGGCATCTACACCAGCTACTACCGCAATCTGTCCTTCTCGGGAAGCGCTACGCCCTTCGGGTCACAGTTGCGCAACAACCGTGGAGAGTACTTCGGAGTGACCCTCTCGCTCCCTTTCCTGAGCGTAGGAAACTGGCACGCGCTCAAGCAAGCCAAGAACAACTGGCACACCACACTCGTTGACCTGGAGGACAGCAGGCGCCGCGTGCACGATGATGTGCTCAAGGCGGTGATGGATGCAGAGGGCTACGGGCGCGAACTGGTGCAGATGCAGCGCAAGCAGGAGAGCGACTCTCTGGCCTATCATGCCACCAGCAGGCGGTTCGAAGAGGGGATGCTCTCCACCTTCGACCTGCAGACATCGGCACGCACATTGCTTGAGAGCCGCGTCAGAACGCTCCAGATTCAGATGCTCCTGGTGATGAAGCGACGCTTGGTGGAGTATTACCAGGGTCGGCCATTGGTGAGAAAATGACCGCCCATCGCGCACACGTATAATATATAAGGTGTAGAGGCGCACCCGGAAGCCTCACAAACAGGTATCAGAACAACATTCAGAAAAGAAATACAGATATGGACATACAGATTCAGAAGAAGCATTATCTCATCCCTCGCAAGTATTGGGGATGGATAGCAGGCGGCATCGTGCTCGTGGGCGTGCTGGTGGCATTGGGACTGACTAACTTTTCGGCTACGCTGAGAGTGGAGCGCAAGGGACTGAACATCAGCGAGGTCAAGCGCGACAGGTTCAATGACTATGTGTCGGTGGATGGCCAGGTGACTCCCATCAGCACTGTGCAGATAAGCAGCGAGGAAGGTGGCATTGTACAGGAAAAGGTGGTGGAGGAAGGTGCGCATGTGCAGGCAGGACAGGTGATAGTGCGCTTGTCCAACTCCGACCTCGACCTGCAAATCCTCAACGCTGAGAGTGAATTGGCCGAGAAGCAGAATATCTTGCGCAACACACAGATTACCATGGAGCAGGACAAACTGTCGAACTCCAACGAGGAGCTGCAACTGTCACAGGATGTAGTGACCAAGAAGCGAGCCTACGAGCATATGAAGGCGCTGTGGGATGAGCAACTGGTGGCCAAGGAAGAGTACTTGAAGGCCAAGGAGGACTATGAGCTCTCGCGCAAGAAGCACGATCTGATAAGCGAAAGGCTGCACAAGGATGCCCAGCTCAGGCGGTCGCAGATGGACCAGATGAATGATAACCTGGAGTCCATGCAGCGCAATGTGCAGCTGGTGAGGGAGCGTAAGGCACGCCTCGATGTGCGTAGCAGCATCTCGGGAGAACTGGGTGCACTGGATGTGGAGCTGGGTCAGCACATCTCGGCAGGCCAGCGCATAGGCGTCATCAATGACCTGAGTGACTATAAGGTACAGGCACGGGTGGATGAACACTATATCGACCGTGTGCAGACGGGGCTGTCTGCCACCTTCAAGCAAAACGGCCGCACCTACACGCTCAACCTGCGTAAGGTATATCCTGAAGTGCGTGACGGACGCTTCCGCATCGATTTCGTGTTCCGTGGAGAGCGTCCAGCCAACATCCGCACAGGCCAGACCTATTACGTGGACTTGCAGCTGGGTGAGCCCAAGCAGGCTGTCATCATCCCCAAGGGTACGTTCTACAGCGTGACAGGAGGCCAGTGGATATTTGTCCTGGACAAGGATGGACACAAGGCTTACAGGCGCAAGATTTCCATCGGCAGGCAGAATCCCCAGTACTATGAGGTGCTTGACGGACTGGAGCCAGGCGAGCGCGTTATCGTGAGCGGCTACGAGGCTTACAAGGACAGCGAGGTTCTGGTGCTGGAGTGAGCGCTGTGCTCCGTACCGGATATGGAATTCAAGAGTTATGTACATAACCATCAATGAAACGATTCAATAATATGCTCAGTTTGGGTTCATACTTCACCTTCCTGTCGCGCAACAGGGTGTATGCAGCCATCAATGTGTTTGGCCTCTCGGTCAGTCTGATGTTCTCGGTGCTGATAGGGCTGTATGTCTATGGAGAATACTCCACTGACAGCATGCACACAAAGGCCAGCCGCATCTATTCCCTTGCCTTCGAGCTGAAGGATAATGACGGTGTCAACCGCTACGATGGCTGTCACCATAGTGCGGAGGATATGTTGCGCGGACGCATCCCGGAGATTGAGTCGTTCTGTGCAATCGTCCGCAATGAGGTCAACTACGTGCTGCCCGACCAGACTTACCTTCAAGGGGCAACGCTTATGGCCGACTCCACCTTCTTCAGCATCTTCGACTTTCCGCTCCTGCAGGGCACTCCCGGTCAGGTGCAGGAGGACAGGGATGCCGCAGTGGTGAGCGAGGAGTTTGCACGTCACCTGTTTGGCGATGAGAACCCAGTGGGCAAGAGCCTTACCTACAGCGTGGGCAGCAAGCGCGTGAAGCTCAGAGTGACGGGTGTGATGGGCAGTATGCGCGGTTCGTGCATCAGGCCGGCCGACGTCATCGTGGGCTTCTGGAATGCGGGTATCTTCAATGCGGCTGATGTGGATACCGGCTGCAGCAACACCTTCGGCGCACAGTTCTTCATCCTGAGCAAGGATGGAACCAGCCTGGAAGGCAAGGGGCCGCAGATAGACAAATGCCTGAGCGAAATGTCTCTGTATGCTCTGAACGGCGAGAAGGACAGTTACGTGCGCAGTTATCTCATACCTCTGCGCAAGGAGTATCTGGTTCAGGGAACCGAAGGAGCAGATGTGATCCGTCATGGTGATGCACGTCAGGTGCACGTGCTGCTCGTTGCGGGACTACTGGTACTGCTCTTTGCCGTCATCAACTATATCAATCTCACGGTGGCGCAGTCGGGTCGGCGTGCCCGCGAGATGGCTGTGCGCCGCCTGCTCGGCTCGCAGCGTACTGCCATCATGTGCCGTCTGGTGGGGGAGAGTGTGCTTATGAGTGTGTTGTCTTCGCTGGTAGCCTTGCTCCTGGTGTGGGCTATGGCACCTTATGTGAGCAGTCTGCTGCAGACAGAGATAGTGCTGGACGACCTGCTCAAGCCTCTTCCACTGGCATCGCTGCTGCTGTTTGTGCTCCTGTCGGGCGTGCTTTCAGGCATTGTGCCGGCAGTTGTACTGTCCCGTGCAAAGCCCATCGATGTGGTGCGCGGTACATTCCACCACCAGTCACGAATGTTCTTCTGCCGTATCTTCATCGTGTTCCAGAACGTGGTCACCATCACTATGGTGGCACTCTCATTGCTCATGCTGCTTCAGGTTCACCATCTGGTCACTGCCCCTCTGGGCTATAACACGCACGCCTTGATGAGCATAGATGTGAAGCGAGGCACTTCGGCCGACGACTCCCTCTTCACTCAGAAGCTCAAGGAATTGCCCTGCGTGAAGCGAGTCTCCTGGGCTATGGGACTGCCGCTCTACGGTAGCAATGGTCCTGGATTCACCGTGGGAGACAAGATGCTGCGCCTGCGCCTGCTCATAGGAGACGCTTCCTATGCCGATGTGCTTGGGCTGAAGGTGACAGCCGACAAGCATTCCGGCTCAGCCACACGCATGTACTTCAGTGAGAGCTTGCAGCATATATACGACTCGATGAGCGCTGAGGAGCAAGGGAAAGTCAATGACGTGCTTGCCTACATACTGCCCATGATGGGTGTGAACGACGATATGAAGTACAACGGAACGATGAAGGACTTCAACATCGGCGATATCACCGGCACGGAGCAACTGATAGTGGTGGTCATCCAAGACCGCATGCGCTCTGCCAGTCAGATGCTGGTGGAGACTGTGGGCAACGAGACGTTGGCCTGGGAACAGGTGCGCGATGCCTATCGCAGCGTGTATCGCATGGACATGGAGGAGCAGAACCCCTATTTGGATCAGCGCATACGCGAGAACTTTGCCAGCCAGCGCCGCCTCTCCCACATCGTCCTGCTCTTTGCCGGAGTGGCTGTTCTCATCTCCTTCATGGGACTGCTGGCCATGAGCATGTATTTTATCCAGCAGCGTCACAGGGAGATAGCCGTGCGCAAGGTGTTCGGTAGCTATAACAGCCAAGTGTATCTCCGGCTGGTGCGCACCTTCCTTACCTACGTTCTGCTGGCCTTTGTCATCTCAGTGCCTATAATATGGTATATAGGCGGAAACTGGCTTGCAGGCTTCAGCTACCGCATTGCACTCAGTCCGCTTGTCTTCATGGCAGCAGGAGGCTTCTGCCTGCTGGTGTCCCTGGCAGCCGTCTCGGTGCAGAGTTACATGGCGGCAAACGAGAATCCGGTAAAGCATCTGGCATAATAGAAACTGGTATAGAAATGAATACGATAACAAGTGCATTGAAGAATCTGACCCGCCGTGGGCAGCACAACATACAGAAGGTGGTGTGCCTGGCACTGGGTCTGGCGGTGAGCGCAGTGCTCATCACCGAGTTGAACTACGAGCAGACTTTCGACACCTGGTTCCCTGCATGGGACCGTACATATATACTCCAGGAGCGGGTGATGCGCAGTGACCAGAAGTCTCCATCGGACTATTGGCAGACGTCGGGCGCCATTGCACCGGGCATGAAGCGTTATGCGCCCATCGTGGAAGTGGCTACCCGCACTACAAACATGGCGACGAAGACGCAATGTCATCTGGATGCAGAGCACAGCATAGTTGCCGATGTGATGGCTGCCGATACCAGTTTCTTTGAGATGTTTCCGCGCTCCATCCTGTCGGGCAACGCACATGAGGTGCTTGGCAAGCCTCATTGCTGCATGGTGAGCAGCAGTGTAGCCCGGATGATGGGCGGCGATGTGATGGGCAAGAAGTTCACTATGGCCGACTTCGGAGATATCCCCTTCGAGGTGGGTGGCGTGTTTGAGGACTTCCCATGGGGCTCTTCGCTGCACGGCACACAGATAGTGATGTCGATGGCCAGCCTGAATGAGAGCAGCACCGACAACTGGCGGGGCAACGACCGATACGTCTCCTACATCCGCCTCAAGCCTGGCCATAAGGCCGAGGAGATGGCTCCCTATATAGACAAGATGCTGGAGGAGAATGTGGATATGGATGCTGTGCGCTCTGCAGGAGTCAGCTTCACGTATGTTCCCATCCTGCTCTCCGAGCGATACACCCACGACAGCTATGTGCGCATGATGAGCTGGATATTGGGTCTCATGGCCTTTGTGCTCCTCTGTATAGCCGTTGTCAACTATCTGCTCATTACCATAGGCAACCTCGTGGGCCGTTCTACAGAGATGGCTGTACGCAAGTGCTTTGGCGCAGGAAGGGCGAGCATAGGTGCCATCACCTTCTCCGAGTCGCTTGTGCATGTGCTTCTGGCTGTTGTGCTGGCCGCCCTCCTGCTGTTCTCCTGCCGTGGAACCATCGAAACCTATCTGTCTGCTCCCCTCTCGGCACTCGTGTGCAACCGGGGCAGCTGGGTGCTGGTGGCCATCTGCCTGCTGATAGTGTTGCTGGGCGGAGTGGTTCCCGCCTGGCTCTATGGCCGCATGCCGGTGGCAGTGGTGTTCCGTGGATACAAGCGCGGAAAGCGCCGCTGGAAGCTGGTCATGCTGTCGGTACAGTTCTGCATCGTCAGTCTGTTTGCCAGTCTGCTCTATTGCGTGCAGGCACAATATGGCCTGATGGTGAGTCTGCATCCCGGTTATGATGCCGAGGATGTGGCTATCCTCAGCGTGCAGGGAACCAGTGGAAATGACAGGAAACACATCTTGCAGGAGCTTTCCCGCATGCCTCAGGTGCAGTCGGTGTCGTCTGGCTCTACCATCCCATTGGAGCAGTATGGGGTGTCGGGCGACAATGTGTTGCTGCCGGGAGAAGACCGCGAACTCTTCAACGCCACAGATATGTATGAGGTGACAGACGATTACCTGGATGTCATGGGCATCCGTCTGAGCCAAGGCACCTTCTTCACCGAGCGCAATGACAGCTGTCGCCAGATACTCGTGAGCGAGTCCTTTGCGCAGCGTGTCAGCCAGGCTGCCGGCTGGAAGGACGGTGCGCTGGGCAAGCGGGTGCGTGTGACCGGCCACTCCGATGAGGCTTATCGGGATGGGGTGACCATTGTGGGCATATTCCCGGACATCAAGGTGGGAGCCTTCACGGCAGGTGAAAGTGCGCAGAAGGACCGTCCGCAGTTCTACACATACTACACTCAGCCCTGTGAATACATGCTCATACGCATGCATCACCTTACTGACGAGGATATGGCACAGGTGCTCCGGCGGGTGCAGGAGATGTTTCCCCGGGCAGAGATACAGCTGCGTTCGTGGGCAGCAGAGCTGCGTAACCAGTATCGCGAACAGCTCAGTTTCCGCAATGCCATCGGGCTGTGTGTGGCTGTGACGCTCAGTATCGCCCTCTTCGGACTCTTTGGCTACAGTGCCGACGAGGTCAATCGTCGCAGCAAGGAGATGGCTGTGCGCAAGGTGAATGGAGCCGGCATGGGCGATGTCATCAGGCTCTTCCTGGACGATATCATGCGTGTGGCAGTTCCCTCGGTGCTGTTGGGCGACGTGTTGTCCTGGCTCATTGCCCGCCAGTGGCTCACTTCCTTCAGCCAGAAAGCCAGCCTCTCGCCCTGGCTCTACCTGCTCACATCGGCAGCGGTGCTGCTTGTGGTGGGGCTGTCGGTGGCATACAACAGCCATCGTGTGGCAAAGGACAACCCCGTGAAGTACCTAAAGGATGAATAATATAAAACAGTCTTTTTATGAAGAGAATATTTGAAATGAAGTCTTTTGGCGTGTATCTGTCACGCAACAAGTTCTACACACTGGTCAATGTGGTGGGCTTCTCGGTGAGTCTGATGTTCGTCATCCTCATCATGCTGTACGCTCGACAGGAGTATAGCGTCGATAAGATCATCGACAAAGCCGACCGTATCTACACGGTGTGTACATACAAAGGTGAGGACGAGCATGCTGATGCTACGGAGGGAAGCCACTGGTTCACCCAGCGCACCATCAAGAAAACCTTTCCGCAGGTGGAGATGACCTGCGGTGTGGTATATTCCTCTTGCGAAGTGGGTGTGTCCGACAAGGTGCTGCAGACCGAAGTGGCCTTTGTCGACAGCACCTTCTTCCGCATGTTCTCCATCCCTGTGCTCCAGGGCAATGCCGCTCATGCACTCGATGAAATGAACTCTGCCGTGGTGAGCGAGGAGTTTGCACGCAAGGCGTGGGGCAATGACAATCCCATAGGCAAGCGCATACATATGGATGGGATGGACGACCTCATGGTGCATGTGACTGCTGTATATAAGGGCATGCAGGGTACCTCCTTCGGGCAGGCAGATATCATCATGCGCTTTGAGTATGTGCGTTACAAGAACGATTACCTCACTGCCTCGCACATGGGCAATGCCGTGGGCGCGTCGGTGTTCATTCTTGCCCAGCCCGGATATGACCTCTGCACCCGTCATGCCGACTTCGACAAGATGTACAAGGATATGGGTTTCTGGTACTACTCAATGGATGGAAGCACTACGCGCACCAGACTGATGCGCCTGAGCGACCGCTATTTCTCCGACACCCTAACGTCTGGCAGCGACTCGGAGCAGAGCCTGCGCGGCAACCGCAGACTGGTGACCATCCTGTTTGCTGTGGGCCTGATAATCCTGCTCTTCTCGGTGTTCAACTATATCAACCTCAGTACGGCACAGAGTGGAAAGCGTGCCCGCGAGATGGCCACCCGCCGTCTGATGGGCGCACAGCGCAGCGACATCGTGCTGCGGCTCACCCTGGAGGGGGTGCTCTTGTGCCTGGTGTCGCTGCTCCTGGGTGTAGCATTGGCATGGGCAGCCTGCCCGTATGCCAGCGCATTGCTGCATGCCGAGATACACATGAGCGGACTGCTCGACCCTCTGTTCCTCTCCGGCATACTGGTCATCGTGCTGCTGGCGGGCGGTGTGTCGGGTGCCGTGCCTGCTGCAATCATCTCGCGCGTGCGTCCCATCGATGTGGTGAGAGGCACCTTCCGCCTCAGAACGCGCATGACACTCTCGCGTGTGTTCATCGTCATGCAGAATGTGGCAACCATCGTGATGGTGTCGGCCGCTCTGAGCATCTGGATGCAGACGCACCATCTCGTGCATGCACCCATGGGCTACAACCTGGAGCATCTGCTGGCGCTGCCCTCCATCTCGGGTGATACTACGAAGGTGCAGGCTTTCATGAGCGAGCTGCGCCAGCTCTCCTGCGTGGAGAGCGCAGCGCTCTCGATGGGCTATCCCCTGCAGGGAGGCAACAACAACACCATCACGCACGACGGTCATCCCGTGAGCCTACAGGCGATGTATGGCGACAGCTGCTTCTTCAGGACGCTCGGCCTTGGGATTGCCCTGGACCATCATCAGGCTGACCCTGCACAGGGCATCTGGGTCAACCGCCAGTTCCTGGCCGAGATGGGGCTGAAGGAAACCGACCGTGTGGTCAATGACCCCGCACTCAACCAGGGACCGCTGCCCATCAACGGTGTGCTGGAGGACTTCAAGATACGCACAGTCACCAGCATCCAGGCTCCGGTGTTTGTGGTTATCGGCAAGATATATCAGCCCTGGGACTACCTGGTGAGGGTGAAGGGCGACGAGACGGAAGCCCTCGACAGGATAGATGAAGTGTATTTCAAGGTGTTCCAGAGGCATATTGCCGACTTCGACACTCATCCCTATCTGATGCAGAAGATGCGGGAACGTTTTGCCCAGGAAGAGCAGATGGGCACCATCGTGGCACTCTTTGCCCTGGTGGCTATCCTCATCAGTGTGCTGGGGCTGGTGGCCATGAGCACCTACTTCATCGAACAGCGGCAGCGCGAGGTGGCTGTGCGCAAGGTGTTCGGAAGCACCTCCTCGCAGGTTTGCCGCCGCCTCACTGCCTCCTTCCTTGCCTATGCTCTGGTTGCCTTTGTAGTTGCCGCTCCCTTGGCCTACTGGCTGATAGGCCGCTGGCTCACCACTTTCAGTTACCGCATACAGTGGTGGCCGTTCGTACTGATTGCGGGCTTGGTGTGCCTGTTCACCTCTTTCCTGGCCGTGATAGTGCAGAGCCGGTTGGCTGCCGGCAGCAATCCCGTGGAGCATCTCAAGGATGAATGACAAGCGTCAATAGACTGACTGATAACAGATAAAACTATAAACTGAATATTATGATACGAGTAGAAAACCTGAGTAAGAGTTTCCGCACCGAAGAGGTGGAGACTGTGGCACTGGACAAAGTGTCGTTTGAGGTAAAGGACGGAGAGTTTGTGGCCATCATGGGACCCTCTGGTTGTGGCAAGTCAACGCTGCTCAACATACTGGGACTGCTGGACAACCCCACCAGCGGAAAGTACTGGCTGGGCGACCGCGAGGTGGAAAACCTCAAGGAGAAGGAGCGTACCGACGTGCGCAAAGGCGAGATAGGCTTCGTGTTCCAGAGCTTCAATCTGATAGACGAACTGAGTGTGGAGGAGAACATAGAGCTTCCCCTCACCTATCTGGGCGTATCCCGCGCCGAGCGCAAGAAGCGTGTGCAGGAAATCATGAAGCGTATGGCCATCAGCCATCGCGCCAAGCATTTCCCTCACCAGCTGTCTGGTGGACAGCAGCAGCGTGTGGCCATAGCCCGTGCTGTGGTCTTCAATCCCAAGATGATACTGGCCGACGAGCCTACGGGTAACCTTGACTCGAAGAACGGAGCCGAGGTGATGCGCCTGCTCACCGAGCTCAACCAGGAGGGTACAACCATAGTGATGGTGACCCACAACGAGCATGATGCACGCATGGCTCACCGCATCATACGCCTCTTCGACGGTCATATCGTGGAGGGCAACTGACCTGCGTGCAGCCGGCATGCCTGCCGCCCGGCTTCTGACAGTGGGCTGTGCGGCGGGTGAAATAGTGTGGAGTTAGTGATAATGAATTAGTAATACTACTGTTGTGATGATGCCCTGCCGCCTGTATGTACAGGTTGGTGGGGCATTTTCCTTGCGTTTCGGAAACCGTCATGGACGGATGCTCCTGGTGCCGGGGCAGCCTTGCGCGGCATCATCGGCCTTCTGACAGGAGCCGGCTGGCGTGGCAGACTTCCCCCAGGAGGCGATGGCGATGAGGCAGGCAGGATGGACTGGTGAAAGAGGCAGTGCGCTGCAAGTGCCCACGCAGCGTGCTGCGATGACCGATGCAGCGCGCTGCGATGGCCTGTGCACTGCACTGCATCGTTGGGCAGAAAATGATGTCGGGCGGCGGGCGGCTGTAAGGGGCGGTGTGTCAGGCAGCCTCGCCTGCATCGCCGAAAGGGTTGCGGGCAGTGGCTCAGAGTGCAGAAAAGCGGGTTGGAGTGGAGTTTTTCGGGTAAAATAGTATGCTTCTTTGGGAATTTCGGTGTAACTTTATGCATCGTTTGACTGATTCTTTAACAATCTACAACTGATAATATGGACAGAAGAGACTTCCTGAGAAGCGGCGCGCTGCTGGCTGGCGCCATGTGCCTTGACCTGAAGACATTTGCCCAGGCTACCGCTGGCATGGGTGCTCCACGCCTGCGGGTGGGCATCCTGAGTGACATTCACATACGTCTGGAGCGTGATCTGCCGGTGCTGGAGCGCACCTTCAAGTACTTCCGCGACCGCGAGGTGGATGCCGTGCTGATAGCCGGCGATATGGCCGATACGGGTCTGGAGCGCCAGATGAGGCTGGTGGCTCAGACGTGGTTCAAGGTTTTCCCCAAGGACCGACTGCCCAACGGCCGCCATGTGGAGCGCCTGTTCGTGTATGGCAACCATGATATCGAGGGTCATCATTACGGCACCATCACCGAGGCTCTGCAGGGTGACGACCGCGAGCAGACCCTTGCCAAGGAGGCTATATGCGACCGCAGAGAGCAACTCTGGAAGAAGTATTATAAGGAGAAGTTCCAACCGATATACATGAAAGAGGTGAAGGGCTACAAGTTCATAGGCGCCCACTGGACCAACTGGCAGAATACGCCCGGCCTGAAGGAGTTCCTCGAGGCTCATGCCGGCGAGCTTCATGGCCAAAAGCCCTTCTTCTACTTCCAGCATCCACACCCCAAGAACACCTGTTCGGGCGAATGGGCATGGGGACAGGACAATGGTGAGGTGACCGAGGCATTGAGCCGGTTCTCCAACTGCATCGCATTCAGCGGACACTCGCACCTGGTGCTCAACGACGAGCGAACCATCTGGCAGGGTGCTTTCACCAGTGTGGGAACGGCTTCGCTGAGCTATACCTACTCGCTGGGAGGACGTGAAAACGACAAGATAGACGGCGGTGCGGCTTATCCCAGCCAGATGCGTGCCATCGACCAGAGTGATGGCAAGCAGGGTATGCTGATGACCGTTTATGATGATGCTGTGGCTCTGGAGCGATGGGACTTCATGTACAGCAAGCCCTTGGCGGACAACTGGATTATACCTCTGCCCGCTGCCCAGGGCGACAAGCCGCTCTCCTTTGAGACCAGAGCGCGCAAGGCAGTGGCTCCGCAGTTTCTCAAGGGCGACAAGCCAACCGTCTCAAGAGGCAAAGGCAAAGACCGCCAGGGCAAGGAGCAGATGCAGGTGACGGTGCATTTCCCCAATGTCACCAAAGCCCGCAACGGGCAGCGGGCGCATGACTACGAGGTGACGCTGGAGACCACACGTGCCGACGTGCATCTCATAGCGTGCCAGAAGCGCGTGATGTCACCGCACTTCTTCCTCTGCGAGGAGCAGGACCAGGGCGAGGTGACGTGTGTGTTCGGTGAGGCTGAAGTGCCTGTCAACTACCCCTACCGCTTTGCCGTGCGCCCCTGTGAGAGCTTCGGCAAGAAGGGTGAACCCATCTACACCGACTGGCAGGTGGATAAGAAGAAGTGATGAGTGCTCGCGGAGCAGGGCCGCAAACCTTGTTCCGCGAGCATGCTCCATGCTTGAGGGATGCTCCTCATCGAATTATTCCGGCCTTTTCCCTATTGTTCATAAGACAGGACGGTAGGCTGAAAGGGGAGAGTCAGGAAGCTATACCCTCGCTTTTGATATTGTTCCAATCCACATTTAGGCAAACAGAAATCTCCGTTTGCAGGCTTTGGATGCACATACGCAACCTTTGGATGGCCATCCAAAGGCTTTGTACGGCCGTACATAACCTGCGTACGGAGATTCCGCCTTGCCTCTTGAAGACTCTTATCATGGTATTGGTGTGAATGATGAAGGCTGGTGCGATAGTTGTTCTGTGCTCCTTACGGCCTCCTTGTACGGCTCCACAGTTGGCTCGTGCCGCTTTGTCTTTCTCTCCTCATCGCGCTCCGATGAGGCTTGTCGTGCTTTTCCTTCCTCTCTTCATAGTGCTCCGATGAGGCATGTTGTGCTTTTCCTTCCTCTCCTCATAACGCTCCGATGAGGCTTGTTGTGCTTTTCCTTCCTCTCCTCATAGTGTTCCGATGAGGCTCGTTGCCGGTTCCGCGTTTCTTCCTTTAGGTATGGTAAATGCGTCACTCGGGGGTGGAGGATGCAAAGGAACTGTCTTTCGCTGGTCAGACAACAGGCCGGATGGACATATATATATACGCTGAAAGGCTCTCTGCAAGGTTCATTGGAACCGTGCGGAGAGCCTTTCTTGGCCTTCCCTGTCTGGCTTGAGGAAGGGAAGGAGTGTGTTGGCCGGATTATTTCTTCACACCGAACTTGTAGATGGTAACGGTCTGGTACTTCTCACCAGGGCGAACCACTGTGGTGGGGAACTGGGGCTGGTTGGGGCTGTCGGGGTAGTGCTGTGACTCGAAGCACATGGCGCTACGCTGGGGATACTTGATTCCCTTCTTGCCCACAAACGACCCGTCGAGGAAGTTTCCTGCATAGAACTGCACACCGGGCTGGTCTGTGTACATGGTCATCTCTACGCCGCTGTTGGGATCATAGATGGTTCCGAAGGGCTTCTTGATATCGCCGCGTGTGTTCAGAATCCAGTTGTGGTCATAGCCGTTGCCGTTCTTGATCTGCTCGTTGGCAGTATCGTTGATGCGGTCACCGATGGCTGTGGGAGTGCGGAAGTCAAATGGAGTGCCCTCCACAGGTACTATCTCGCCTGTCACCAGTACGTTGGCATCCACATTGGTCATGCTGTCGGCATCCAGCTGCAGCACCTCGTCGAGGCAATCCTTAGAGGGGTCACCGCTCAGGTTGAAGTAGCAGTGGTTGGTGAGATTGAGCACTGTGGGCTTGTCGGTAGTGGCCTCGTAGGCAATCTCCAGTGCGTTGTCGTCAGTCAGAGTATAGGTAACCTTCACGTCGATATTGCCTGGGAAGCCGTCCTCACCGTCGGGGCTGGTGGTGGTGAATGTCACGTGCTGGTCGTCAGACTGCTCTCCGTTCCAGATACGATTGTGGAAAGCTATCTCTCCACCGCCGTGCAGAGTGTTGCCGTTATTGTTGAGGGGAAGCTGGTAAGACTGTCCGTCGAGGGTGAACTGCCCCTTGGCAATGCGGTTGCCATAGCGTCCGATGAGCGCACCGAAGTTGCAACCCTGTGCTCCATACTTGACGTAATCGCCGATGGAGTCATGTCCCAGACACACATCATACATCTTGCCGTCCTTGCCAGGCACCCAGATGCTCACGATGCGGCCGCCAAAGTTGGTGAAGCAAACCTCCATGCCGTTCTGGTTCTTCAGCACGTAGAGGCTGGTGGAGTCGGTCTGGAAGTTGTCGGGATTGAGCCCGGAGAGCGTGAGCGCTGCCTCTTCCTGTGCATCGTTCTTTGGTTGGGGGTCACAAGAAACCATGGTCAGACCTGCGGCCAGTGCCATGCAGGCCAGAGTGAATCTTTTCATCTCAGTTGTTCTTTAAGGGTTTGTTTATTGTTGAATTAGTATTTGATGCTCTTTGCAGAGGGCGGCGAAGCCCCTTGCAGGGTGCTCCGCCAGCCTGTGTTATGCTTCTGGTTCGGTTGTCTCGGCCTCTGCCTCTTCCTCGGCTTTCTTCTTCGCCAGGTATTCGGGCAGCGAGAGTCCGGCCTGGTCAAAGAGTTCGCCCAATGGAGGAATGCTCTTCATGAGTCCGGAGAGGAAGTTGGCAGTGCTGGTCTTGCCGTCTCCTGCACCACCGCCATTGTCCCAAACGGTCACCTTGTCGATGTTGATACCCTTGATGGCATCCACCTGAGTCTTCACCAGTTCGGGCAGCTTCTCCAGCAGGAGCAGTGTGTAAGCCTTGGTGGCATCGCCTCCGGCGGCCTTTATCATGCGGTCGTAACCCTCGGCCTGCTTGGTGAGCACCTGGTAGAGGCCGTTTGCCTCGGCTTCCATCTTGGCGTAGATGGCATCAGCCTCACCCTTGGCATTCACGCGCTTCTGTTCTGCCTCGGCCTCTGCAGCTATCACCAGACGCTGTTTCTCTATCTCCTGAGCCACGATGACGCTGGCTTTCTGGGTAGCTCTTTCGCGCTCGGCACGTGCATCCTCTGCCTTCTGCTCGGCTGCATAAGCCTCTTCCAGAGCCAGAGCTTGCGCCACCTTCTCGGCTGCCACTGCCTTGCGCTGTGCTTCGGCCTCCCTTTCTCGGCGTGACGAATCACTGTTGGCGATGGCTATCTTTGCCTCGTTCTCACCCTGCACAGCCTGTGCATTGGCTTCGGCAGTACGTATGCGGGTTTCTCTCACGGCTTCTGCCTTACCTATCTCACCTATCTTCTCCTGTTCTGCCACGCGCACTTTGGCCTCGTTGATAGCCTTTGCGGCAGCCTCCTGACCAAGGGCTTCTATGTAGCCGGACTCGTCTTTGATGTCGGTCACATTCACGTTGATGAGGCGCAGACCTATCTTCTTCAGCTCCACCTCTACGTTTGCGGTGATGGCCTCAAGGAACTTGTCGCGGTCGGAATTGAGCTCTTCGATGCTCATGGTGGCTATTACCAGACGCAACTGACCGAAGAGGATATCCCTTGCCAGCTCCTGTATCTGCTGTGCCGACTGGCCCAACAGGCGCTCGGCAGCTGCCAGCATGCTCTCGGGGTCGGTGCTGATGCCCACGGTGAAGCGGCATGGCACATCCACACGAATGTTCTGCTTGGAGAGGGCATTGGTCAAGTTGGCATCGATGCCAATGGGTGTGAGTGACAGGTAAGCGTAGTCCTCGATGATGGGCCACACAAAGGCACCGCCGCCATGCACGCATTTGGCGCTCTTCGAAGTGCCTCTGTTGCCGTAGATGACCAGTACCTTGTCAGACGGGCAACGGCGATAGCGGTTGATGATAGCCACAAAGAGGAACACCAGGATGATGGTGCCTACCAGAAAGAAATAGAATGGTTCCATGACTTAATCGTTTTGGGGTTAGTATTCTTCTGTTGTTCTCTTGGATGTGTATAGTTGTTCTGTTGATAACCTATAGCTTTCCGTTGATAACTTATAGTTGTTCTCTCTATAATATATATATGGTGAAAAGGGTGGAGCAATGCCCTTATGCACGCTCCACAAGCAGTACCGACCCGTTGAGCACCTGCACTACACGTGCTTGGGTGCCGCTTGGGAGAGCGTCTCCATCGGTCACCGCAGGCAGTTCCTGCACCGAACCATGGAAACTGATCTGCACTTTGCCTGTGCCCGAACGGTTCTCCGGGACGGGAATATACACGGTGCAGGGCTGGCCCACAGCCTCTTGGATGCGGTACGAACCGCTTGATTCCAGTTTGAGCAGCTGCTTGAGCATAAACAGGAAGGCCGCTACCAGGGCACATCCACACAGCAGCGACACCAGTGCCAACAGCAGTTGGTTGCTCACCACACCAGCGAAGCACACACCGCCCCAGCCGATTCCGAGCAGGAAGTTGACGGCGTTGCGTATGGTGAAGAGCTGCACGGCACCACCTGTGTCAAGCGTATCGGCATGTCCGTCGGGCAGGTTTACGCCGTCGGGCATGTCTGTTCCGAAGTCAGCATCAGCATCGGTGTCGCCTATTCCTATAAAGGTGAGAATCATCTGGATGATGAATATCACACTCATTACGATGGCAATCGCCCAGTAGGGCTTTACCTGTGGATCCAGTGTCTGAAACCAGTCAATCATCAATGTCTGTGTCATCTTCTTCTTGCTTTGATTAGTTCGTAAAGTTACGCAAATTCACTCATTCAAAGCCCATAAAGTGGAAAAAAGAGCGCAGAAGTCTGCTTCTTGACGTCTTTTAAGCAGATTTCCGTGCTCTTTTGCGCGCTTCAGGTGCCGTTTCCAGTGCTTTTCGGCATCTCGAAGAGCCGTTTCCCCCATCTTCTGAAAAGTTCTTCTCAATAGGGGCAAGAATCTTCCTGTGTTTGCCCAGACTTACTTCTCCAGTCTGGGCATTCCTTTGTGCCAGGTTACGCGGCGCTGTGAGAGGTACCAGTCACGCCCTTTCGTGCGGTTTCCTTGGTAGAAGAGATAGGTTTTCCCGCCTTTGTCGGTGAAGATGTGGGGGTGTCCGCTTTCGCTTTCATTCCACTCTCCTGGCTTTCCATTGCAGAGGAAAGGTTCGTCCGAAAGCCTTTCCCAGTGGATGCCGTCGCGGCTCACCGCCACTCCTATCTGCTGAGGTTCGTTGTTGTAGGCTCCTGCGTAGAACATGTACATGCGCTTCCCGCGCACAGCTATCGAGGGAGCTTCGATGCACTTGCGCTCCCAGGGCAGTTGCGGAGCCAGTATGGCGCTGTCGGCCACCTGCGTCCATTGGCCTCTGCTGAAGTCTGTGCCAGCCGGCGCAGTGGCTACCCCCACCTGTTGCACCTTGAAGTCAGGGTCACGTGTAGCGAAATAAAGGAAGTACTTGCCGCGGAAGAAGCACACTTCCGCATCGATGGCCCGTCCGCAGGTCCAGTCTCCTGTGGGTGCGAAGATAGGGTTTGAAGCATCGCGCACGAAGTTGATGCCGTCGGTGGAAGTTGCGTGGCAGACGGCATCCTTGCGGCCGTTGCCGTAGGTCTGGTAGAACAGATGCACCACTCCATCACGCACCAATGCACCAGGAGCGCAGAGTCCGTTCTTCTCGTAGTCGGCTCCCGGCTGCGGTGTAATCTCTCCCACCTTGTTCCACAGCGTGAGGTCATGGCTTTCGGCTATGCCTATGTTCCAGCCGCCAGTCATGTCACCCTTGCGTGGAGGGATGGAGTAGTACATCAGGTAGCGGCCTTGCAGGCGCACCACATGAGGGTCCTTGGCAAAGGGCACCCCCTGGCGTGAGTTGTCGCAGTACATCATCCCTTGTGCGCCGGCACCTGTAGTGGTGAGCAGGAGCAGGATGAACGGAAGCAGCAGTCGTGTGTTCATGTTCTTGGAATTGTGTTGTTGGGCTTATGTGATGATTCTCTCTGCGTGTTTCTGCCGGCTCCGCGAGGGTTGGCAGCCGGCTTCCTGTCTGTGGGCTTGTCTGCCTGGGCGGTGCGCCCACCTTTATGTCCGCCTCTGGCACCGCCGAACTGACGGAAGCGGTAGCTCACTGTGGCCAGGAAGTAACTGTTCACCGTGCTCGTGCGGGTATCGGTGCGTGCGGTGGTGGTGATGGTTCGGCTCACGTCGCTACGCCTGTTCAGCAGGTCCACAGCCCGCAAGCTCACCACCAGGTTCTTCTTTGGCAGGAGGCTCTGACTGATGTTGAAGCCCCATATCAGCTCGTTGGTGTTCATGTTGGCGTTGGCATATCCGCGTCGGCATTGCTCGTCGATGCTGGTGCTCAGCGTCATGTTCCAGGGCAGATTGACCTGTGCGCTGCCTCCGTAATTGAAGCGGTAGGTGTCCATCTTGCCTGCGCTGGTGCTGGTGCTGTGGGTATGGTTGTAGCGGAAGGCTCCTTGCGCGTTCAGTTCCAGCCAGTCGTTGCGGAAGGTAAAACGCACTCCCTGGCGCACCGAAGCACCCCTCGTGCGGTTTTTCACCGTCTCGGCCCGCTTGCTCCTATACACGTAGCCCACCGCGTTGGTCATGCTCCCTTGCGTGTTGGTGTTCACTCTGAAGCGCTTGTCACCGCGCAGAGCCGTGTTGAAGTTGAAGGCTGCACTGCCGCTCCAGTTGCCGTTCACGTTCTGAGGAGTGGTCACTCTGCCGCCTGTCACCTCGTTGTACTCCGTGCGGCTGCTCACACTGTTCTGTGTGGCATGGAAATCCACGTTGGCAGCATAAGTCCTCTGCAGTTCGGTGAAACTCTTTCGGTAGTCGGCATGTATGCTCTGCGTGAACGAAGGCTTCAGGCCTGGGTTGCCCAGGCGGATGTTCAGAGGGTCGGCGTTATTGAGTGTGTCGGGGATGAGGTCGGTGATGGAAGGCTGCCCGGTGCTGGCATGGTAGCGTGCGTTAAACTGCTCCTTCTTCGAGAAACGGTACTTGAAGTTGAGTGTGGGGCTGGCATTCATCACCTGCCTGCTCACCTCGTAGTGCCTCACCCCCTTGGTGTAATCCACTGCGCTGTGCTGTGGTTGCAGCATGGCACCCACGGTGAGCAGGTAGCGCGGGCGCACAATCCTCAGCTGCAAGTTCACATTGTGGTTCTGGTAAGTGTTCTCCGTGCGCCCCTGCTGTGCGGTGTCGGTGACAGCCAGATGGCTCATCCCACGGTAGTTGTCCAGCGTCACTCCCCCCAGCGCATTGTCCTGCCCGAAGATGCTGCTCACGTTGCGCTCGCGGTTGGAGTACCTCCACGAGTACTGGTAACTGGCCTGCAGGTATATCTGCCGCCCGATGGGTTCGGTGTAGGAGAGGCGTGCCGAGGCGTTGCGGTTGCGGTTGTCCGAGTTGTTGTATTGTGTTTTCTGATAGATGGAGTCCTCTCCGCTCACAGCTTTCAGTAGGTAGTAGTCGGTCTGCGAGTAACTCTCGTTGTCGTTGTTTCCCCGCTGGAATCCCGCATTGGCACTTATTGCCACGTTGCGCCCGCGCTTCTTCAGGCGGCGGTTGACCTGTATGCTTCCGCTTGCCTGCACGTCATCCTGGGTGCTGTGAGTGGCCCCCAGACGGCGGTTCACCTTGATGCTGTCGGGCACCAGGCTCCATTCGCCCAGCGCGTCAGTCAGCGAGGGGAGCAGTTCATAAGGGTCACGCCGGAGCGAAGCGCCCATTCGACCCGACTCGCTGCTGCCCTTTCCCCACTGGAAATTAGGGCTTACGATGATGTTGGTGAGCGTGTCGGGTGTCCATTCGGCCTTGTATTGCAGGCGCAGACTGCCGCTGTGGTTTGACTGTCGGCGTGCCTGTGACTGATAGGCAGCCAGGCGGTTTTCAAATGACTCCGTGGTCGATTCTGAGTGGCTCTTGCCTTTCCTTAGGCTCGTATGCAGACCGCCGTTCAGCTGCAGGCGGTTCTTCTTCTCGTAGTTCTGTGTCAGCCCCACGTTGCCATTCGTGTTGTTGCCGTTTCCGCCCGTGTTGCCCGCGTTGCCCACCAGCGCCACCTTCTGGTCTCTGACGAAGCGTGTGGCGGTGAGTCTGCCGCTCATGCGGTCGTGGGTGCCGTATGCCCCTTGCAGGTTACTCATCCATCCGCGCTTGCGGTTCTTCTTGATGGTCAGGTCCAGCACCACTCGCTCCTCTCCGTCATCGATGCCCGTGATGCGTGCTGCATCGCTCTGCCGGTCATAGGACTTTATCTTGTCGATCATGTCGGCAGGCAGATTCTCCAGGGTTGCCTGCATGTTCTTCCCGAAGAACTCCTTTCCATCCACCAGTACCTGCGTGACGGGCCGGCCGTTCAGGGTATATTTCCCGTCTTCATCAACTTCCATTCCGGGCAGCTTCTTCACCAGTTCCTCCACCATCGCACCTTCCTGCACCTTGAAGGCATCGGCGTTATACACCAGGGTGTCATCACTCACTGTCATCTCTGCCATCTGCCCTTGTACCACTGCTTCACGCATCAGGGTGGAGTTTTCGCGCAGGAGCACATCGCCCAGCAGCAGGCGTGCCGACTTGCCCGAGATGCTTACGCGCATGTTCTCATCGAGGAAACCCATGCAGGTGAAGCGCATGACGAACCGGCCCACAGGCACGTCGGTGAGCACATACTGCCCGTCGTCGCCTGTCTGTGTGAGCTTTATGGTCTTGCCGTCATTGCCGATGAGATGCACATGCACGCCAGGTAGCGTATCCTGCAATTCGGCATCGAGTACCCTGCCACGCAACTGTATGGAGCGCAGCGTGTCGGCACGCAGGGTGGCCACAGGCTGCTTGCGTGTGCGGTTCTTCTGTGCCCACGCGCCGGCGGGCAGCAGTAAGGTTAATATGATAACCAGTGCGGAGAGTCTTAGCATACGAATGTGTGACTCATGGGGCTGGGGAAGGTTTAATCAAGCAGCGCACTGCATAGGCCATCGCAGCGCATTGCGATTGCCGATGCAGCGCGCTGCGACGGGCTGTGCAGCGTGCTCACTCCAGACCGCATTCCTGCTGCAGGCTCAGGGTGAGCGAGATGAAGTCCTGCACGCTCAGCTGTTCGGGACGCTTCTGAAACAGTTCCTGGGCCAGCCACTCGGTGTGGTCCTTGGGCTGCATGCCCTTTTCGCGCTGCTCGTTGTCAATCTGCGCGAGCAGCGGACGTATGTTGTTGCGCAGCGTCTTGCGCCTTTGGTTGAACGTTGTCTTCACCACCCTGCGGAAGAGCACCTCGTTGCAGGGCAGCGAGGAAACCTCATTGCGGGTCAGCCGGATAACGGCGCTCTTCACCTTTGGAGGCGGACAGAACACGTGTTCATCTACTGTGAACAGATACTCCACGCTGTACCAAGCCTGCAGCAGTACGCTCAGGATGCCGTAGGTGCGGCTTCCCGGACCAGCCGCCATACGCTGTGCCACCTCGCGCTGTATCATGCCTGTGCAGCAGGGGATAAGGTCGCGGTACTCCAGCATGCGGAAGAATATCTGACTTGATATGTTGTAGGGGTAGTTGCCAGTGAGTACGAAGGGCTGGCCACCGAACACCTGGTCCAAAGGCATGCGCAGAAAATCGTCCCCGAGGATGTTTTCGCCCAGCTGCGGCATATTCTCCTTGAGGTAAGCTACCGATTCGGTATCTATCTCCACCACCTTTACGGGCCGTCCCTTGGGCAGGAGATATTGGGTGAGCACGCCCATTCCCGGGCCCACTTCCAGTATTGGCAGTGCCGGGCAGGCATCCACGGTGTCGGCTATGCGGCATGCTACATCCTGGTCGGTGAGGAAGTGCTGGCCGAGTTGCTTCTTGGGTCTGACGCTTTTCATCTGTGTTGTATGTTGTGTGGTATGGGCTGGCTTGCATGACGGACTGTCTTGGGCTTGTGCCCGTTCCGTGGTCGGGTGTGCGTGCCGGCCTTTTTCCTTATATTATATATAATGTGTAAATGTACGGGGCGGTCGGCTCAGAGCAGGGCAGGAAGGCGGAAGAGTCCTGTGCCGTTGCTGCCTTTCACCAGAATGGTGTGGCCCTCCAGCGGATGGGCTGCCAGGTGCTGCTCCACCTGCTGTTCGCTTTCGAAGGTGAGGTAGGTGGTAGTCTCCTGCGCATCGGCATTCTCGCCGAAGAAATCCTGCAGGGCGGCAGCAAACTCGCTGCCTACCAGCCACACCTGCTCAAGGTGCATGCGGTGCAACTGATGCAGCACGCGCAGGTGCTCCTGGCGGCTTTCGGCTCCCAACTCACGCATGTCGCCCAGGATGACCATCTTGGATGGTTGCTCCACGAAGTCGAATGCCGTGAGTGCTGCCTCCATGCTCGATGGGTTGGCGTTGTAGGCATCCACCACCAGCCTGTTGTGCTCCGTCTGCCTGAACTCGCTGCGGTTGTTGGTGGGGTGGTAGTCTGCCAGCGCCTGGTCTATCTGCTTGGGCGATACGCCGAAGTGCAGTCCCACGGTGATGGCAGCACGCAGGTTGGCAATGTTGTATGCTCCAATGAGTTGTGTGCTCACGCTGTGCCAGGGTTCATCTACATCCTGGCGCCACTGAATATGCAGGAAGGGCGAACAGCTCTCTACCCTTGCCTCCACGTAGGGGATAGCCTGACGGCCCACCATGAGTCCCCTTTCCTGGGCCATCTGGCGCAGGTCGTCGTCCAGCGCATTCAGGAAAATCTGTCCGCCACGCCGGCTCAGGTCGTCATAGAGTTCGCCTTTGGTGCGCTTCACGCCCTCAAACGAGCCGAACCCAAGCAGGTGCGCCCGTCCCACATTGGTGATGAGTCCGTAGTCGGCCTGCACCAGCGAGCACAGGAAACGTATCTCTCCGGGATGATTGGCTCCCGTCTCCACCACCGCCAGGTCGTGTTCGTCGGTCAGGCGAAGCAGTGTGCGGGGTACTCCTATGTGGTTGTTCAGGTTGCCCTGGGTGTATAGCACGTGATGCGCTTGCGAGAGCACAGCCGCTATGAGTTCCTTGGTGGTCGTCTTGCCGTTGGTTCCGGTTATCTGTATGACGGTTTTCCCCCAGCGTCGGCGGTGCATGGCGGCCAGTTGCTGCAGGGTTTCCAGCACATCGCTGACAAGCACGAAGCGGTCGTCAACAGCCACTTCGGGGTTATCCACCACGGCAGCTGCACATCCCTGCTCCAGTGCACGGGCAGCAAAGAGGTTTCCGTCAAACGATTCGCCCTTGAGGGCAAAGAAGATAGAGCCCTTGGGACAGTCGCGGCTGTCCGTTGTCACCTGCGGGTGTTGCAGGTAGAGCTCATAGAGTGATTCCAGTGAAGTCATCTTTCCATTCATTTTACACTGACACAGAGGCATGCTGCCCCGAGTCCAGCGCAAAGTTAGCGCATTTTTCCCGTTTCGCTTGTACGTTCCTCAAATAATGAATAACTTTGCCCGTCATAACAGAGGTGGCATGAACGAGACGAGACAACTTCCCCATTATACCATAAATGTGGGCGGAACGCTTATGGATTTGAGCGTCCCGCGAGTGATGGGTATTCTCAATGTCACCCCCGACTCCTTTTATGCCCAGAGCCGTAAGCAGACCGAGGCAGACATCGAGCTGCGCACACGGCAGATGCTGGCCGAGGGAGCCGATATGATTGACATAGGAGCCTATTCGAGCCGGTCGGGTGCCGACGACGTGTCGCCCGAGCAGGAGATGGAGCGTCTGCGTCATGCGCTGGCTGTCTTGCGACGTGTGGCTCCCGATGCTGTGGTGAGTGTGGATACCTTCCGCGCCGATGTAGCACGCATGTGCGTGGAGGAGTTCGGGGTGCAGATCATCAATGATATCTCGGGTGGCGAACTGGACGGGAACATGTTCTCCACAGTGGCCAGCCTGGGAGTTCCCTATATCCTCATGCACATGAAGGGCAATCCGCAGAACATGCAGCAGGCACCTCACTATGATGACTTGCTCACCGAGATGCTTCAGTACTTCGCCGCACGTGTGCACCGCCTGCACGAGATGGGGGTGGCAGATATCATCCTCGACCCTGGATTCGGCTTCGCAAAGACGCTGGAGCACAACTACGAGCTCATGCACAGGCTCGAGGATCTGCATGTGCTGGAGCTGCCTGTATTGGTGGGCATCAGCCGCAAGTCGATGATATACCGCCTGCTGGGCGGAACACCGCAGGATGCACTCAACGGAACCACCGTGCTCAACACGCTGGCTCTGCAGAAGGGTGCAGCCATCCTGCGTGTGCGTGACGTGAAAGAGGCCGTAGAGGCAGTGAAGATAACCAATAAGATGCGCTCATGTTAGAGATGGGATTGAAGGATGTGATAGACATCCTGCTGGTGGCCATCATCTTGTACTACTGTTACAAGTTGATGAAGCAGTCGCGCTCGGTGAACATCTTCTATGGTGTGCTGCTCTTCATAAGCTTCTGGATAGTCATCAGCAAGGTGCTTGAGATGAAGCTCCTGGGCAATATACTCAACCAGCTGGTCAACGTGGGAGCCATTGCCATCATCATCCTCTTTCAGGAGGAGATACGCCACTTCTTCTACACCATCGGAGCTCATCAGCGTGCCAGACGCTTTATCCACCTCTTCCGACCTGAGAAGAAAAGGGGGATACCCGGCATGGCACACGAGCGTGAGGATATCTTCCCCATCGTGATGGCTTGTCTCAACATGAGCAAACAGCGCGTGGGAGCACTCATAGTGATGCAGAACCAGTTGCCGCTGACCGACTTCATCCGCACGGGTGAGGTGCTCAACGCACGCATCAGTCAGCGCCTCATTGAGAATATCTTCTTCAAGAACAGTCCCCTGCACGATGGTGCTATGATCATCTCGGGCGAAAAGATAACGGCTGCAGGCTGCATCCTGCCCATCAGTCACGATATGGACATACCCAAGGAATTCGGTCTGCGTCACCGCGCTGCCAAGGGTATCAGCAAGGAGACAGACGCTCTGGCCATCGTGGTGAGCGAGGAGACGGGCAACATCAGCGCCGCCTACAACGACGAGTTCCGCTCGCGCCTGTCGGCCGAAGACCTGGAGCTGCTGCTGATGAAGGGCAAATTCTGACACGACATAACAACACATAAATTATATATTAAGGAGTAAGCATCATGAGCTTAATGGACAAGATCATCCTCCGCGCTCAGCAGAACAAGCAGCGTATCGTGCTGCCTGAGAGCCTGGAGGAACGTACACTGACCGCCGCCGACCGTGCTCTGGCCGACGAACTGGCCGACATCATCCTCATCGGCAACGAGCAGGAAATCTTCTCACTTGCCGACAAACTGGGTCTCAAACACGTGGGCAAGGCTACTATCATCGACCCTGCCACCAGCCCCAAGACAGAGGAATATGCGCAACTGCTCTTCCAGCTGCGCCAGAAGAAAGGCATGACCATCGAGGAGGCCCGCCGCAAGGTGATGGACCCTCTCTACTTCGGATGCCTGATTATCAAGAACGGTGATGCCGACGGACAGATTAGCGGCGCACTCTCAACCACCGGCGACACTCTTCGCCCCGCACTTCAGATCATCAAGTGCGCTCCTGGAGTGTCTTGCGTGAGCGGCGCTATGCTGCTCATCACACAGGCTCCCGAGTACGGCGAGGATGGTGTGCTGGTAGTGGGTGACGTGGCTGTTACACCTGTTCCCGATGCTGCACAGCTGGCTCAGATAGCTGTGTGCACCGCACAGACTGCCAAGAGTGTGGCCGGTTTCAGCGACCCTCGCGTGGCTATGCTGTCATTCAGCACCAAGGGAAGCGCCAAGCATGAGGTGGTGGACAAGGTGGTAGAGGCCACCCGACTGGCTCATGAGCTGGATCCCAGCCTGAAGCTCGATGGCGAACTGCAGGCTGATGCCGCTCTGGTTCCCTCAGTAGGAAGCAAGAAAGCTCCCGGTAGCGACATCGCAGGAAAGGCCAACGTGCTGGTGTTCCCCTGCCTGGAGGTGGGCAACATCAGCTATAAGCTGGTGCAGCGTCTTGGTCATGCCGAGGCTATTGGCCCCATTCTGCAGGGTATCGCCCGTCCTGTCAACGACCTGTCACGCGGCTGCTCGGTGGATGACATCTATAAGATGGTGGCCATCACAGCCTGTCAGGCAATGGACGCGAAATGATATCGCGCAACGCGCGAAGTGAAAAAACTCTTCAATCAAAACAGTAACAAACAAACTTAAAGAATAACAACCCGAGTGAAGGATGAAATGACGAAGGTGCTCCCAAGGCAGCACTCTTCACTTTTCACCTTTCACTTATCACTTACATAGTAATGAAGATTTTGGTACTCAACTGCGGAAGCAGTTCTATTAAGTATGCACTTTACGACATGGCAGACCACTCTGTCATCACCAGCGGCGGTATCGAGAAGATAGGTCTGCCTGATTCTTTCATCAACGTGAAGCTCAATGGTGAGAAGCATCGCATCATGCGTCCCATCGAGGAGCACACTGCCGGCGTGCAGTTTATCTTCGAGGTGCTCACACAGGGCGAGTATGCTGTGCTCTCCGACCTCAATGAACTGGGTGCAGTAGGCCACCGCATGGTGCACGGAGGCGAGCGTTTCAACAAGTCGGTGCTGCTTACCCCCGATGTGATGGAGGCTTTTGCTGCCTGCAACGACCTGGCTCCCCTGCACAACCCCGCCAATATCAAGGGTGTGAATGCCGTGAAGGCTCTGCTGCCCAATATCCCTCAGGTGGGAGTCTTTGATACAGCTTTCCATCAGACAATGCCCGACTACGCTTTCATGTATGCTCTTCCCTATGAGCTTTACAAGAAGTACGGTGTTCGCCGCTATGGTTTCCACGGCACCAGCCACCGCTATGTGTCACAGCGTGTGTGCGAGTTCCTGGGTCTGCAGAGCGCCGAGGGCAAGAAAATCATCACCTGCCACATCGGCAACGGTGCCTCTATTGCCGCTGTGAAGGACGGCAAGTGTGTGGATACCTCTATGGGTCTCACTCCCCTCGAAGGTCTGATGATGGGTACACGCAGTGGTGATATCGATGCCGGTGCAGTGACTTTCCTGATGGACAAACTGGGTCTCGACACCCACGGCATCAGCAACCTGCTCAACAAGCAGTCGGGTCTGGCCGGCGTGAGTCAGCTCAGCAGCGACTTCCGCGACATCCTGGCAGGCATCGCCAACGGCAATGACCAGGCTCGTCTGGCCAAGGAGATGTACACCTATCGCATCCGTAAGTACATCGGTCAGTATGCTGCCGCTATGGGTGGTGTGGATATCATCGTCTTCACAGGCGGTGCCGGTGAGAACCAGTGGGAGGTTCGCGAGGGCGCTACACAGGGGCTGGAGTTTATGGGCGTCAAGATGGACGAGACCAAGAACCGCTCTTGCCGTGCCACCGAGGCTATCCTCTCTGCCGATGACAGTCAGGTGACTGTGTGCTGCATCCCCACCGACGAGGAGCTGATGATAGCACTCGACACTGAGTCTCTGGCCTGCTGATCAGGTACGTAATCATACCAGAAGAAGGCATCCGTGAGGCTGAAACGCTCTCACAGGATGCCTTCTCTGTTTTTCTCTGTCTTCTGTCCTTGGTGCGGCGCCGGCCTCACTTCTTCTCATTCCATATCTCCTCGGCCAGGTATTTGTCGCTTCGGCAGTGCAGGTCAGCCACTCCCTCTTCCATGAGTTGCAGCGTATCCGAACTGTAGAACCTGTCCATCGCCTCTTCCATGGTGATATGATACATCTTGCTCATCTCCTCTATGATGCGCGCATACTTCGCTTCCAGTATGGCGTGATAGGCTTCATCGTGCTTGTTCATAGTCTTATACATTCCTTAATGGTGAGACATCTGTCAATGACTTCCTGGCTTCTTATACATATCTGGTCGTTTGGCTGTTCGAACAAAAGCCGTCTCAGAGCCTCCTCTTTTGTGATATCACCAGCGAAGTATAGGTCTATGGTGCGGAAGATACGGTCGTTGGCGATGCCTCCTATTATAATCTGGTAATCTCCTTCAACTCGTCCTTTCCTGCATTCTGCTACAAATTCAAGCCATTCTTCATCATAGGATGGGAATACCTTGACTTTATATGTAGTATATGAATCGTCCAGTTCATACACGTTAAGCCAGGCTTCTTGTCCTCTGCGGACAAATCTCTCAGCATATTTAATGGCCTGTTCTCTTAGGGTTGTCACATAGAATCCCTTCCCGAAATCCAAGAACTCTCTTGAGTGTAGTGTGTCGGGCTTTTCTACTTTCACTGGTGATGCGTGATAGACTTCCATTATGCGAGCACTCCTTTCTCCTTCATGTATTCGGTGAGGTCTTCCATGAGATATTCTTTGCCAAAGGTGTGCAGCACATCATAGCTTGGTATGATGTATCCCGTCAGTATTCCCGACTTCTTCAGACGCGCATAGATTTCCCCTGGCTTCATGTTCAGTTTGCGCGAGAGATTGCCTACACAGTAGGTGATGAAGTTGATAATGTCACTGTTCATACCGTTTTACTTTGTCCTTTTACATGCAAATCTACAGCTTTTCCTTTGATTGTGGGGCAGGCGGGGTGGAAAATGTGGTGGGGAGGGGATGATGGCTGGTGGCGGTTCTGTGGTAAATCTTGGCAGAATTAGAGCAGTACTACTTCTATTGCCAATGAAGTAGTACTTCTATCGCCAACGAAGTACTACTTCTATCGCCCATGCAGTACTACTTCTTTTTTTTGCCCTTTTGATACATGACAGCCTTTAGCAGATTTCGCTTTGCACCTTTCCCCTTTGTTTTGCTGAATTACTTCACCCTCATTTCCTTCCCTTACGGAATGACTCTGCAATACAGGAAAAGCTTTCCTGCACGATAAAGACTATACATTTGTCGGATGAACCAAGAATATGGCTTGTGCAGCAAGGGATGGCGCGTGAGCGTCAGAGGGCTGTTCCTGCAGTGCTGTAGCGCTGGGCGCCCTTCTGTATGACTATGCTGTGGCCGCTGACCTGCTTGCGCACTGCGGGCTGCTTGCCTGTGGCGGTGGTGGAGGCTATGCCCGTTCCCCCGGTGACTGTGAGTCGCAGGGTGGCGCAGGCTGCTCCGTCCTTGGACAGTGCGGTGATGAGGGTCTCTCCCTGGCTGAGCAGGGTCACGTAGCCACCGTTCACGGTGGCCACCTGCTCGTTGCTGCTGCTCCATGCGATGCGCTTGTCGGTGGCGGAGGCAGGCGTGAGGGTGGGGCGGAGCGCCATGTTGCGGTCGTCCAGGCAAACGGTCATCTCACTCTCCTCAAAGGCGAGCGAGCGGGCCGGCTGCGGCTCCTTCTGTCCCTTCTTGCGGTAGAGGAAGGGCAGGGGCAGTGAGGTGGAGGTGTAGAGGTTGAAGCGGGCATAGCTCTCCACGGGAGCATTGAAGCGCATGGTGCCGTATTTCTCGTTGGCACTGGTGATGCTTGCACCCTCGTAGCCCAGTGTTATCTTCCAGTCCGTCACGCCATTGTCCCACGCCAGAGTCTGTTTGCCCGAGGCTGCCAACTGTCTTCCGTGCTGGTCGGTAAGTGTCCACATGCCGGCTGTCTCGGCTTCGGCCAGCGTGAAGCGCAGCACCTCGTGGTTGGTCACATCGGTGGTGGAGGCCAGCGGCACGGCATCCAGGTAGTGTGAGGTCTCTATGCCGTCGATGTCGGCAGCGGCACATCCGTTGCGGAAAATCATCAGTTCGTCCCCTGCGTTCAGCGTACTCTTCTTCTCCAGCTTCTCGTATATCCAGCCCAGAGGCGACTCCAACTGCATTCCTGCAGGCTCATCGTATTCGATGGTGATGGAGTTCACATATACCGAACCTTCGCTGGTGCCGCCCTTCAGCGTGATGGCTGCCTCGTCGCTGGTGAGTGCAGGCACCTTCATGGGCTTTGTCACATCCACATACACCCCCAGATCCTTGTTCACCCATTGGCCAAACCACTCCTGGCTGGCAAAGTCGCATGGGCGCAGCTGGTAGATGGTCTCTTTGCCGTCGGTCAGTGACAAGCCTGCCTGACCTGCTTTCCTGTTGCTGCACATGCTCAGTGTGATGCTCCTCACGGTGCATCCCTGCCATCCCTCCAGATAGAGGGTAGCCTGGCGGTTGCGTGGTATCTGGTTGTAGCGGTTGCCTGTGGTGGCTCCGTATTCATTCTCGAAATACGCCCACGAGCCCTTGGGTACCATGCCGCTGGCAGCCAGTTCAAACTCGCCCGTTGTCTTGTTGTACTCCACAATCCTGTACACCGCCTCAGCAGCCTGCATGGTGAGTGCCGTCATCCATAGTGCGGCCAGTGCCATCAGCCTATAGCCGTCACGCATCCTTAAGTTCATATCTTGTCTTTATGTTTGTTTTATATAATGTGTACCCGACGTTCGCGTTCGGGTGGTCAAAATTACATGTTTTCCTTCATTTGGCAAACCGTGATGTGGGATAATGTTGTGGAACAGGGGGGTGTGCGTCACATTATTGACATTGGAAAGGGGTGAAAAACAAAAATATTTGGGTAAAAGGGTGGTTTGTTCCGTGAAAAGATGTAATTTTGTCTTTGAAACCCTTGTATGCCTGTTTTCCTTTATTTGGTAACGCAGAGGGGGTGGTAGCATCGTTTGGCTTACAGCCTAAGAACCTAAAAGCGAGACGACCGCATTTCTTTGCTTAGGCGGGCAGGGTGCTCGGTGCAGCCTGGCTGCGTCATTGAGAGAATGAACATTGGTCAACAGAAAACTATCAAACAGAGAGAAAGGAATGTGTCAGACAGCATTGATAGCAGATAACATCGCACGGCTGAGCATGCGCTCATACCGTCATAGGCAGGAGGTGGCTACCCCTGACGCCTATCGTGCGTCACAGCTCGTACGTCTCAACAGGGCGCTTGGTTCGCTCTGTGAACTCCTTTACGACCAGTGGCAAACGGTCACAGAGGATGACTACAGGCGGTTTGGTGGACAACTTCAGCTCTTGATAGAGACTCTTCGGGGATTGTACCAGAGTATTCGCAGGCTTCCCAAGTCAATGGGGCTTGCCGTGGAGGCAGAGCGGCTGGAGGAGAACTACTCAGAACTCCGTGATCTGAACAGCGACATCATCAACTTCCGCATCCGTCTGCCCAAGAACGAACGCCTTCAGCAACTGATGGCAGAAGCCTCACGCAGACTTAATTCCTCATTCTCTTGCTGCTCCATCTGCTGATGAACTACATAATCTAACGAAACAAAATAAAATCATTAACTTAAATAATTGCATTATGAAACAATTTACTCTAAAAAGTCTAATGCTCCTGCTGCTCCTGCTCATTGGGGGGGGTAGTTATGCTTGGGGAGAGACTAAGACTGGTAGTTGGGATTTAACAAAAAAATCTGCAGAATGGACCGCATCAGGCAATGTGGAGTATTTTAAGCAGCCTTATGGCTTTAAGAAAGCTAACGGAACCCTTACAAATAAGTCGATAGCTGACTTCTCGATAGATGGAATCTCTCAGATAAAAGTTGGTTTCAAATGTCTTCGAAACGGAAACGAAACTTCAGAATTGACAATCTGGCTTGTTGATAAAGATGGTAAGACTCTTGGCGATGGAGTTGTCGTTACACCAGATAATCAGAACGTTGCAAGTAAGACAACTTATCAATATGCAACCTTTACAACAAATCTTGAAGCTGCAACGGGCTTTATGATGAAGGTCACAAAGTTTGGGAAAAACATTCTAGTTAATGGAGCACAATATGAGATAGAGTATAGTGCAACCCCTGCCGCTAATCTAACTTCCATAGCCGTTTCTGGCACTCCTACCAAGACAACCTATGAAGAAGGTGAAGCCTTCGACCCCACAGGTCTTGTTGTTACAGCCACTTATGAAGATGAGAGCACAGAGGTTGTGACAAGCCGTGTGAAGTGGACATTCAACCCCGAAACACTTATACTTGGAACAACAGAGGTAAATGTTACAGCAACTTATGGTGAGAAGACTGCCAGCAAGACTGTTGCTGTGACAGTGGCAGAAGTTCAGAAGTATAATGTGACTTGGAATGTGAATGGCAATGATTATACTGAGGGTAATCCCACAACAGAGGTTGTTGATGGTGAGAAGGTAGAAGCCCTTCCTACTACTCCTGCTTCAATTGGTGGTCTGGTATTCATGGGATGGACCAACGAGGCTGTGACATCACAGGAGGCTGCTCCTGCTGTTCTCTTTACATCTGCAGCTGATGCTCCTGCTGTGACGGCTGATGCTACTTACTATGCTGTATTTGCTGCGCAGGCTGGTGCAGGTTGGACTCGTGTGACAGCGTTGAGCGATATCACGGAAGGTTCTTATGTGATAAAGAATGGTGAATTTATTCTACCAAGCTCCAATACAGGTTCAGATAATGCACCTGGTAAAGTCACGGCTCCCTCAATAACTGGCAATGTTATAACTGGAGAAGTTGATGAGTCTATGGTGTGGCAGTTCGTTTCTACAGGAACCTCTAATCAGTTCTATATAAAGAATGTTGCCGGGGATTATCTGTATGCAAATAAAAGTAATAATGGTGTTCGTGTACATAGAACTTCCGACGAATGGACATTTGAAGAGAATGGGGAAGGTTACTTCTCAATGAAGGATGCGAATAGTAATCGATATTGTGCAGCAGGATCATTTAAGGGCGCAAAAGATTGGCGTAGTTATGAATTAAAGACACATGAAAACTATGAAAATGGTGGTAAACTGGAGTTGTATAGAAATGACATTTCTTATTCCAACTACACCACCACAGTTGAAACCAATTCTTTGACTCTGCGTGCTTTTGATGGAAAGAATTACTTCGCTACTTTCAGCAGTGATAAGGCTGTGAAGTTTGTTGATGCAACAGTCTATGCTGTAGGTGTCAATGACGACCGTCTTATTCTGACAGAGGTGGAAAGCAAGCAGGTTCCTGCCAACACTGGCGTGCTGTTGAAGTCTGCTGGCACAGAAGCAACATATAGTGTCATTGGTTCTGCTCCTGCTATCGAGAACAATCTGCTCTGTGCTTCTGTGGAAGAGGGACAGACAACAGCTGCTGATGGAACTACGGAAGGTTATAGCTTCTTTAAGCTTTCTTATAACCAGGCTGGCGAGAATGAGAAGCTTGGTTTCTACTGGGCTAAAGAGAACGGCGCTCCCTTCGTTAGCAAGGCTGGTCTTGCCTATCTTGCAGTGAAGACAGCTGATGTGGCTGCCGTGAAGGGCTTCTCTCTGTTTGATATGGAAACAGGCATTAGTAAGGTGTCTGGTTCTGCTGCTGGCAATGGCGTAATCTATGACCTTCAGGGTCGCCGAGTAGAGCGTGCTGTACGTGGTCTCTACATCGTGAATGGCCGTAAGGTGATGGTGAAGTAAAAGTTAGTAACATAATCATTAAATCGATACGACAATGAATAAGAAACAATATGCTACTCCCCAGACCAACGTGGTGGAGATGGAGAATGAGGACATGATAGCTTTGTCAAATCGTGATATGCTTGGAACAGAGATTGGTAACGACGAACAGTTCGTAAAGGACGTGGAACTTCCCTCCGATCTGTCTGGTAACCGCAATCTCTGGGACGATAAGTGGTAATCCGCTTTCCCCCATCAAGCAATACAGAAAAGTCACGGCTGCAGCATCCCCGCTGCAGCCGTGCTTGCTATTAGTGGGCATAGCCAGTTCAAGATGAGACCACAGAAATTAAGTCAAAACGTGCTGCTTTTTTATTTGAACACGGATTACACGGATTTTACGGATAAGTTATTGGAAAGCCCTTTGCCTTAAATCCGTGTAATCCGTGCTATCCGTGTTCGTCTAAAAATATCTCCGTGGTAATCTGTGGTTTTATTGAACACGGATTACACGGATTTTACGGATAGGTTATTGAGAACTCCCCTGCTCTTACATCCGTGTTATCCGTGAAATCCGTGTTCGTTAAAAACATCTCCTTGGTAATCTGTGTTTTTATTTGAACACGGATTACACGGATTTCACGGATAGGTTATTGAGAGAAAACTTCTTTCTTATATCCGTGTTATCCGTGCTATCCGTGTTCCTCAAAAAGTCATTCCTTGGTAGTCCTCCGTTCCTTAAATCCGTGTCTCGTTTCATAAAACTGTCACAAATGACACTTTTGTGAAATGAAGGTGTCGGATAAGAGGCCATAAAACTCTCTTTTATATTATATTTCCTGTCAGATAAATATGTTTTTCTGAAATCATTTGGGGGATTTAAATTAAAATCGTACCTTTGTAGCACTAGAATCCGCCACGCTTCCCATTGAACAGCGCACCAGGGCGGAACTTTTTTTAGTTGGTTTCAAGGACTTGTTGTCACAATATCATGAGGTAGATACGAATGCCATGGGATTTCCGCAAGGATGGGAAGACGCGCCTTTGTGGAAATAACTGTGAGTCATTAGGATTTATCGGCATTCTCCGTGTTCGGTATGCTCTGTTATAATGCGTGTTGCGTAGTTTTATTGAACACGGATTCCACGGATTTCACGGATAGTTATTGAGAGAAAAAGCCTTTCTTACATCCGTGTAATCCGTGCTATCCGTGTTCGTCTTAAGATACAAGTTTCTTGGTCGTTTGTGATCTTGTTGGAATATTCTATCGTTTAGTTCTTCAGGCAACTGATGGGTACAACGAATGTTCCGTCCTTGCGCTGGTATGCCAGACTGCCAACGGCGGTGAGAATCATCTTGAATGCAGGGGCGTTCATCTTTTGGGTGTCAATGGTGGATGCAAAACGGCTTAGTGTCTGTGCGCCTTCTTCAATGAGTTTCTGACCTCCCAACTTTATCTCAATGAGCCCATACTGCCCGTTACGCAGGTGAACTACAGCATCACATTCCAATCCATTGCTGTCGCGATAATGAAAAACCTCTCCATCCAGTGCTTGGGCATATATACGTAAGTCGCGTACAGCCATTGTTTCAAACATGAGTCCCATCGTGTTGAGGTCTTTTACAAGGTCGGCTGGACTTATTCCAAGTGCAGCAGTAGCGATAGAAGGATCCACGAAGTATCGTGTGTCGCTGGTGCGTATGGCAGCTTTTGAACGCAAGTTGGGGTTCCAGGCCTCCATATCCTCTATTACGAATATCTTCTTCAGCGCTTCGATGTAGGAAGAGATGGTTTCGGTGTCCAGCGTGTCGGTGTCGTTAGTTTGCATATCTGCTTTGATGCCTGCTATCGACACCTGTGCACCTTGGTGGCGGGCAAGCGAACGAACAAGACGACGTGTGCGTGTTGGGCTTCGCTGTATTCCGTCTATCCGTGACATATCGGTATCTGTCACAGCATCGTAGTAAGAGAATGCTGTCTCAAGGGCAAACTCCGGTTCCAGAGTGGTTGCTATTGGCCACCCACCCCTGCAGATGAGATATGCAATGTCCTCAATCTGCAGGCCGGACTCTCCAAAGATAGGTTTCTCGGGATTCTGGAACAGTTCCCCCAAACTCACAGCGCCATTGCTTTCGCCAGACTCCCATAACGACATTGGCCGCATCCTCAGTCGGGTTACACGTCCTGTGCCTGTGTGGTGAATCTTTTCCTTCTTGTCTTTGTCGGGAGGAACAGCAGAACCTGTCAGGATGAACTGCCCGATGCCTTTGCTGTGGTCAACGGCGAAGCGGACTGCATCCCATAGTTGTGGTATCACTTGCCATTCGTCCAGCAGTCTTGGCTTCTCTCCTTCCAGAAGGGCGTTGATGTTCATTTCTGCCAGAATCATATTTCTGTTCAGGTTGACAGGGTCGGAGACATAATTGATGCTCTTGGCATGCTGCTCTGATGTCGTTGTCTTGCCGCTCCATTTCGGTCCTTCCACCAGAACGGCTCCTGATGACTTTAGCTTCTTCTGTAATACAGCGTCTGCTATTCTTGTCTTGTAGCTGAATTCTCCCATCTTGGCATCTTTTGTTTCTTGTGCTTGCAAAGATATCTGTATTTTGTTGAACATCAAAGAGAATCAATGGAAATTCCATCATTTGTGGATTCTAATTCCGTCATATGTGGATTTCAATTCCGCTATTTGTGGATTTGAGGTGGGGTACAAACGGTTATTTCGTTGAGAATTTTGAATTGTGAAGTGCGGATTGTGAGACCACGGAGATTCTGTGGTAATGCGTGCTGCGTAGTTTTATTGAACACGGATTACACGGATTTTACGGATAAGTTATTGGAAAGCCCTTTGCCCTACATCCGTGTAATCCGTGCTATCCGTGTTCCTCAAAAAGTCATTCCTTGGCTGTTCTGTGGTTTTATTGAACACGGATTCCACGGATTTTACGGATAATTATTAAGAGAAAACCCTTTCTTGCTTCCGTGTAATCCGTGCTATCCGTGTTCATTAAAAACCCATCCCTTGGCTGTCCTGTAGTTTTATTGAACACGGATTACACGGATTTTACGGATAATTATTAAGAGAACCCCCTTTCTTGTATCCGTGTTCGTTAATAGAAACAATCTGTGGCCTTTTAGAATTCTATGTATGGCTGGAGGCGCTCTATGTCTCTTGGGGTGAACTCCTTGAGGGACTCCAGGTCGGATGGTGAGCGGAGGGGACCTTTGTCGGTGCGGCGCTCGTAGATGGCACGAGCCTGATAGAATGAGATGTAAGGGTGACGGCGCATCGACTGCACAGAAGCCTTGTTGAGGTTTACCTTGCGGGTTCGGGTGTGCGAGAGACAAAACCAGTCGAGCACATCATCGGGCATGGAACAAGACTCCATCACCTGCTCTACGCTCACGAAACCGCCCAGACTCTCGCGGTAACGGACTATCTGCGAAGCACGGTAAGAGGCTATACCGGGAATTTTCTTCAGCTGGTTGGTGTCGGCTGTTACCAGATCCACTTGTACCAGACTCTCATATTTCACCGGCCTCTGTATTGTATCGCGGGGAACTGAAGGTGATGAGGCAAGTGAAGATGAACGGGCGGGCAGGGTAGAAGCAGTGTCGGCAGCAGAAGCTTTGGGCTGGGGACGAACGGTACTCGGTTTGCTCTCCCTGGCTTTGGCTGCAATGGCTTCTGCATCTACATACCGGTAACGCTCAGCTATACGTATCTGAGGCGAAAGACGTTGCCACATCTCATTGGTCATGCCAGGTGTGCGTGCGAAATCCTCCGGCGTGTGATAACGCCCATGCTTGGCACGGTAGTGATAGATAGCACGCACCTGCCACGGAGCCAGTCCCAAGCGCAGAAGCTGTGTGCTGTCGGCGGTGTTCGGGTCAAAAGGGAAAGTCTCCACAGGAGCCTCCTCGGTGGCATAAATATATGTTTTGCCCTTGCTCTGACTCTTGCTTGTGTGCTGTTTGGTGGTGTGTTCGGTGCGCTGGCCGGCAGGCTCTTTCCCGCTATCCTCCTGAGTCCATGAATATACGAAGAAGCCCAGCACCACCAGCACCAGCACCCACTCCAGCAGGAGCAGTGCACGACGGTCGGCACGCGAAAGGAACGGTCGGCGTCTCATTTGCCCAGCAGTTCGTGAAGGAAGATAGACACAATGGCCACTGGCACCACGTAGCGCACCAGGAAGATGTAGGCACGCAGCAGGCGGAAGCGCAATTTGCCCCCGTTGGTCAGTTCACTCTCCACCAGCCGTCTGTCCAACTTCCATCCCACAAACAGGCAGATGATGATGCCGCCGAAGGGCAGGATGAACTTGGAGGAAACGAAGTCGAAGAGGTCGAAAACCGTCATGCCAAACAGACGGCAGTCGCTCAGCAGGCCGAAGGAAAGAGCGCACAGGCACGAGAGAGCCACACAAGTGCATGACACCCAGGTGGCTGCTGCACGTCGTGAGATGCCGGTAACCTCGAGTAGATAAGCCGTAACCGGTTCGTGCAGCGACATTGCACTGGTGAGAGCTGCCAGCAGGAGCAGCATGTAGAAGAGGCCACTGAACACATAGCCTACTACAGGCACAGAGTGGAAAGCAATGTTGAACACATTGGGGAGAGTCTGGAACACCAGTCCCGGACCGGCATCTACAGTCGCACCTTCCACACTGAACACGGCAGGGAAGATGATGAATCCGCTCAGAACAGCCACAAAAGTATCGATGGAGCAGACACTGAAAGCCGTCTTCACCAGATTGGTGTCGGGTCCGAAGTAGGATGCATAGGTGCACAGGCAGCCCATAGCCAGACTGAGCGAGAAGAATGCCTGGCCCATGGCGCTAAGCACCACATCGCCCGTAATCTTGCTGAAATCAGGCCGAAGCAGGAAAGTGAGCCCCTGGGAGGAACCAGGCATGCCGAAACTGCATACCACCAGAATGCCTATGATGAGCAACAGCATGGGCATCATCACCTTGGAAAACCGCTCGATGCCCGAGCGCACTCCGCGCACGATGACCATGTGGGTGACTGCCATGAAGACAGCGGCGCAGAGGATGGGCTTCCAGGGATGGGAAACAAAGGTGGTGAAGAACTCCCCGTAGTTTCTCTCGGCCTGCAGATGACCCATGAGCGACTCTACCATATAATAGAGCGTCCAGCCGCTTATAATAATATAATAGGAGAAGATGAGGAAGGCAACGAACACACCCTCCACACCGCCTATGCGCCACCAGGTGCCTGGCGCCAGTTTGGAAAAAGCGCTCACCGTGTTGGCATGCGTATGACGTCCGATGATGAACTCGCTTATCATCACCGGCATGCCCACCAGCACCACGCACAGCAGATATACAAGGATGAAGGCGGCACCACCATTGTTGCCCACCTCAGTGGGAAAGCGCCACACATTACCCAGTCCTACAGCACTGCCCGCAGCGGCAAACACTACGCCCAGTTTGCTTCCGAAGTTGTTTCTCTTTTCTGTCACTTCCTGTTTCTGTTTGTCTGCCCCGTGGGAGGCTGTCTGCTTCCTTGGGACGGTTTTGATTTAGATGAATGAGGGGAAGGATGGTTCCCCTGTTGGTGCCAGCAGGCTGATACCGAGTGCGTCAGGCCATCAGCTGGTTGAGGAACACGGCTCCCACGCCCACTGGAGCCACCCAGCGGATGAGGAACAGCATCACACGGGCAGCCCGGCACCAGCAAGTACCCTCGTTGGTCAGTTCGCTCAGTGCCAACTTGCGGTCAAGATACCACCCCACGAATACCGTGATGAGGATGCCGCCCAAGGGCATCATGAACTTGGCGGTAATGAAGTCGAAGAGGTCAAAGAACCCCATGCCGAACAACTTCACATCGGCCCAAGCACCGAAGGAGAGCGAGCAGGCAGTGCCCAGCACGATGGCTACAGAGGTGACTATGATGGTGGAGCAGCGGCGGCTCACATGATAATTCTCGTGGATAAAGGCAGTGGCTATCTCGTTCATAGAGATGCTGCTGGTGAGTGCAGCCAGCAGGAGCAGCAGATAGAAGAGGCCGCTGAACACATAGTTGAGTACAGGCGTGTGTGCAAAAGCTGTGTTGAACACATTGGGCAGAGTGATGAACACCAGTCCCGGACCGGCATCGGGCACCATGCCAGGCACGCTGAACACGGTGGGGAAGATGATGAAACCGCTCAGAACAGCCACCAGGGTGTCTATCGCACACACATTGAAAGCCGAAGAGACCAGCCGGGTATCGCGCCCGAAATAGGATGCGTAGGTTACCAGACAGCCAATGCCCACACTGAGCGAGAAGAATGCCTGGCCCATGGCACTGAGCACCACACTGCCCGTAATCTTGCTGAAGTCAGGACGAAGCAGGAAGGTGAGTCCGGTGGACGACCCTGGCATCGTGATGGATACTGCCACCAGAAGCAGCAGGATGACGAAGAGCAGCGGCATCATGAGTTTGGAATATCGCTCGATGCCGTTTCTCACACCGCGAGACACCACAAAGTGGGTGAGCAGCAAGAAGAGATACACATAGAGCAAAGGCCGCAGAGGATGGGCTGAGAACTGGCTGAAGTGGGCGGCAAAGTCCTGTGAATGCATCAGTTGTCCTGTGAGCGACTCCACAGTGTAGTTGAGCGTCCAGCCAGCCACCACGGAGTAGAACGAGAGGACGAGCACTCCCGCCAGCACACCCATGAAGCCTGTGAGCACCCACGGTTTGCCTGGAGCCAGCACCCGATAAGAGTGTACGGTGTTGGTCTTCGAAGCCCGTCCGATGACGAACTCGCTCACCATGACCGGCATGGCCAGCAGAACCACACACAGAAGATAAATGAGGATGAAGGCGGCACCGCCATTGCGGCCCACCTCAGTGGGAAACCTCCAGATGTTTCCCAAACCGACTGCGCTGCCTGCCGATGCAAGCACCACACCCAACTTACTGCCAAAACTGCCTCGGCTGTCCATTTGCTGTGCTGATGAAGTTAAGTTCTATTGTGCAGCCAATACATTCTGCTCGCACGAATTGCAAATATACAAAGAATTTCCCTACCTTTGCATCAATATTCATACAAAACAGCTACGCATGCTTACACATTATATTAAAACTTACCCATTAGGCTTACTTGTCACTCTGGCTATACTGGTTCTCTCCTTGGCTCCTATTCCTGAGGTGCCGGCAGTGGAGGATGTTCCCCTGGCTGACAAGTGGACTCACATGGTGATGTATGCTACCCTCACGCTCACCATCTGGTGGCAGTATCTGCGCAGTCATAAGTGCATCTGCTGGCAGCGGCTCATCGTCTTCGGTGTGCTGGCTCCCGCTGCATGGGGAGGCTTGATGGAACTGGCACAGGCTTACCTCACCACCTACCGCTCAGGTGACTGGTGGGACTTTGTGGCCAACAGTATAGGAGTTTTGATAGCCGTCGTCATAGGTCTGGCAGTCCACCGCAGGTTTCTCAAGAAATAACTCCCAGGCTGACAGAAGGCGGGTTTGACGCAGAATCCATTGAGGATGGTTTGGGCGAATACGGATATCGATTTTGCCCGAAAGGTGGATGGGTGTGAAATCCGTTGTGGATGATTTTTCGCGAACACGAATTTCTCGAATTTTACGAATGTCATTGGAATTGGACACTTGTAGGTTGGGGTGGAGAGGTGTTCGGCTATTGGTTGCAGGTGTTTGCTGCTTCTGGCTTTGCGGCTGTCAACTCAAATCGTTAACTTCTAAGCCTTAACGCTTGTCGTCAACAGATTAGGGGTCAGAGGCAATGGCTTGTCGTCTCTTGTCGGCGATGCCTTTCCTCTAACCCCTAAACAGTAATCCGTAGGCTCTTTGCCCGAGCGCCTTCTGAGCCCAATGACTCTTAATTCGAAATTCTCAATCCGGAATGCTCAATTCAAAATCCTTGATTCGAAATTCTCAATTCGGAATTGTATAGAGTCAAATGTCATCCTTCCACATCTTGAACGGGTACTGCCGCATGTGGGAGTTGTAGAAGCGGCGGTCGCCGGTGACTTCCCTGCCAATGAAAGACGGCTTCTCGAAGGGCTCATCTTCGGATGCCAGTTCCACTTCAGCCATTATCAGCCCTTCGTTGTCACCATAGAACTCATCCACCTCGAAGGTGTGGCGGCCGTCGGGAGACTTCACCAGATAGCGGGTTTTGTCGATGATGCCCGGTTCGCAGATGGCCATCAGATCATGTGCATCAGCCAGCGAAATCTCCTGCTCGAACTCATAACGCGAGAGTCCGGCCTTTGTGCTGGGGCCTTTGATGGTGAGATAACCCTTGTCATCACGTATTCTCACGCGCACAGTACGCCCATTGCCCGAAGCTATATACCCCTGGCAAATGTGCGTAGAATTGTATGCCTGGTCCTTGAATTCCCCAACGACCAGGAATTTACGCTCTATCTCAAAGTGCATAGTCGGTCCTTCTCTAAACTCGAAAGGCTCAACCCCACCAGATGACGGTGGCTACAAAGACAAGGACAAAGAGTATGATGAGAGTGGCCACCAGGTAGGTAACCACCTTCTTGCCCTGTTCCTTGACGTATGCATCATGTCTGCTCTTTTGTAGTTTTCTCTTCTCGCTCATATCTATGTAGTTATAGTTTCGACTTCTCTGTTTGCTCTCTCTGTCTGGCCTCTGCATCCGTTCCTGCCGTCTGTGTATATATATAATGTGTGCTCTGTGCCGGCAGCGTCAGGCTACACATTATATATAATATAAGAGGCCGGCTGCTTAGGCTTCGCCACCGAACTCCATCAGATAGGCCTTGATGAAGGCATCTATCTTGCCGTCCATCACACCGCTTACATCACTCGTCTGGTAGTTGGTACGGTGGTCTTTCACGCGGCGGTCGTCAAACACATAACTGCGTATCTGACTGCCCCATTCTATCTTCTTCTTGCCTGCTTCCACCTTGGCCTGTTCGGCCATTCTGTGCTGCAGCTCCTTGTCATACAGCATAGAGCGGAGCAGTCGCATGGCGTTCTCCTTATTCTTCGGCTGGTCACGGGTCTCGGTGTTCTCGATGAGGATTTCCTCTTCCTCGCCCGTGTAGGGGTCTTTGTACTGGTAACGCAGACGCACTCCAGACTCCACCTTGTTCACATTCTGACCACCGGCACCGCTGCTTCGGAACGTATCCCACGAGATGCGGGCCTGCTCGATGTTCACTTCGATGGTGTCGTCAACCAGTGGCGTTACGAACACACTGGCGAAGCTGGTCATTCGCTTGCCCTGTGCATTATAGGGACTTACACGTACCAGGCGGTGCACACCGTTCTCACTCTTGAGGAAACCATAGGCATATTCGCCCTGAATCTCCAGCGTACAAGTCTTGATGCCTGCATCATCGCCGTCTATCAGGTTGCTCACCACGCACTTATAACCGTTTGTCTCGGCCCAGCGCATATACATTCTCATGAGCATCTGTGCCCAGTCCTGTGCTTCGGTGCCGCCTGCACCCGAGTTTATCTTCAGTACTGCATCCATGGGATCTTCCTCCTGACGCAGCATATTCTTCAGTTCGAGAGCCTCGATGGCTTCGATGGTCTTGGCATACATGCTATCCACTTCCTCCTCGGTGACCAGTTCCTCCTTGTAGAAGTCGAAGGCAGTCTCCAGTTCGTCGGCCATTGTCTGCACCTGCTCATAGCCCTTGATCCACTTCTCCAGCCCCTTGACCAGCTTCATCTGCGCCTCTGCCCGCTTCTGGTCATCCCAGAAGCCAGGTGCCTGAGTGCGCAACTGCTCCTCCTCATACTGCACCTTCTTGGCATCGATATCCAGGTAGCGGTGAAGTTGTTCTGTTCTCTCCTTTACGTCTTTCAGTTGTTCTGCTGTAATCACTTTCTATCTATCTATGTTATTCTTTGTACATCTTGTCTATCTGCGCCTTGTAGTTCTGGTAGATGACAGGGCGTTTCACCTTGAGCGTATTGGTCAGTTCGCCCCGTTCCATGCTGAATGGTTCGGGCAGCAGGGTGATACGCTTCACCTGCTCATAGTGTGCAAATTCCTGTTGCAGCGTGTCGATGCGGTACATCACAAACTCTACCACCTTGGGGTCAGCGCACATCTCTTCGCGGCTCTGGAAGTTCATCCCGTGCTCCTTGCATGTCTGCTCCAGCAGGTCATATTCGGGTATCACGAGTGCCGATACGAATTTCTTCTGTTCGGCTACTATCACTATCTGATCCACATACCTATCTACACACAACTTCGATTCCAGCATCTGTGGCGCTATGAACTTGCCGTTGCTGGTCTTGAAGAGGTCTTTGATGCGGTCGGTGAGGAAGAGTTCGCCGTTCTTCATATAGCCGGCATCGCCCGTGTGGAACCATCCTTCCTCGTCGATGGCCAGTGCCGTCACTTCCGCCTTGCGGTAATAGCCTTTGGTGATGGTGTCTCCCTTGAGCAGGACTTCATTGTTGTCACCGAACTTCAGCTGCACTCCGTTGAGCAGCCTGCCTACCGAACCTATGGTGATAGGTTTGTCCCAGCGGTCGAGTGTGACGGTTGCTGTGGTCTCTGTCATACCATAACCTATCACCAGCAAGAGACCAACCGAGCGCATGAACTCTTCCACCTGGGGTGAGATGGCTGCTCCTGCTGTGGGGAAAAAGTTGTGTCGCTCCAGTCCCAAAGTCTTGAGCAATAGGGCAATGACCGTCTTTTCGTAGAAGGCGTATTGCAGTTTCAGCGACAGGGGCGGCACCAGTCCGCGCATCTTGTATTCCACATTATAGGTGTGCCCGACGCGCAAAGCCTCTTCCAGCATGCGTCTCTGTACGGGACTGCTTTTGTGCATGCGTTCCATGACACCAGCATACACCTTCTCCCAGAACCTGGGTACCACACACATCGTGGTGGGATGCACCTCGCTCAGACTTCTGAGCACATCCTGCGGCTTGAGGTTGAGGGCCAGTGTACAGCCCGTGGCCAGGCAGAGGTAAGTCCATCCGCGTTCAAATACATGTGTGAGCGGCAGGAAGGTGAGCGTAAGGTCTTTGTCCGAGAGCCTTACAGCCCCATTGTGGGCATGAATGCCAGCCATATACATGCGGTGGGTAAGCATCACACCCTTGCTCAGTCCGGTGGTTCCGCTGGTATAGAGTATGTTGGCCAGATCGTCCCTGTCCAGCTCGCGGGTGCGTACCTTCACTTCATCCTGATGCTGCAGATGTTCGCCCATGTGCAGGAATTCATCGAAGTAGATGCTCACCTGATCCTGAGGATTCTTCTTCACGCTGCGGTCGAAGATAATCAGTTTGCTCACCTCGGGATCTATCTTCAGCACCCTGTAGGCCGTATCATACTGGTACTGTTCACCTACAAAGATGAACCTCACCTTGGCATCACTCACCATGTACTTCACCTGCATCTCACTGCTGGTAGCATAGAAGGGGATGGTGACAGTCCTGATGGCATACGCGCCGAAATCCACATACAGGCATTCGGGCTTGTTCTGCGAGAATACCACAATGTTCTCCTGCACCCTCACACCCAACTCCAACAGCGCGTTGCTCACCTGCTTCACCCGCAGCGAGAACTCGTTCCAGGATACGTTGTTCCACTGGCCTGACGTGTAGTCACGCCACATCAGAGCCGTACGGTTGCCGTAGCGTTTGGCCTGACTGTGTATTAGTGTTGATAGCGGACTCGGATTCTGCATAACTTCACACCTTATTCTTGCTTTGCACAAAGTTAATACAACAAGTTGAGATAAACGGCAACATATTTGACTTTTTTGATTTTACTGCGTAACTTTGCTCATCGGAAAGGACAATAGAGCGAGATGACAGACCAACTGACACACGAGGCAACCCAACTGCTGGAGCGCCTCATAAGCATTCCGCGCACAAGCCGGAACGAGAAGGAGGCAGCCGACATGCTGCAGGATTGCATGACGGGCGAGTATGGATTGCAGGTGGAGCGCACGGGCAACAATCTGTTTGCCACGGCTCCTGGCCTCTCCTCCAGTCGTCCCACGCTGCTGCTCAATGCGCACATCGATACTGTGAAGCCCGTGAGTGCCTGGCAGAGAGACCCTTTCAGTCCGCAATGGGAGGGTGGTAGGCTCTATGGGCTGGGCAGCAATGACGACGGAGCCAGTCTGGTATCGCTCCTGCAGGTGTTCCGCAGGCTCAGTGGGGAAGCTCTTCCTTACAACCTCCTCTTCCTGGCAAGTGCCGAGGAGGAGGTGAGCGGGCGTGATGGAATGGAGCGTATGGTGGGTCTGTTGCCGCATGTGGATGTAGCTCTGGTGGGCGAACCTACTGGCATGCAGCCTGCTATAGCCGAGAAGGGGCTGATGGTTCTCGACATTACAGCCCACGGAAAAGCCGGTCATGCAGCCCGCGATGAGGGTGACAATGCCATCTATCATGCACTTGACGACATGCAGTGGTTCCGCACCAAGGAGTGGGAGAGGGTATCGCCCCTGCTGGGCAAAGTGAAGGCAACGGTGACGATAGTCAACTCCGGCACCCAGCACAACGTCATCCCCGACCAGTGTACCTTCACTGTGGATGTGCGCTCCAACGAGTTGTATTCCAATCAAGAACTCTTCCAACTCATCTGCCAGGAGGTGAAGAGTGAGGTTAAAGCACGTTCCTTCCGCCTCAACTCCTCATCCATCTGCACCAGTCACCCGATAGTGCAGGCACTCACAGTCATGGGCAAGAAACCGTTTGGTTCGCCTACCCTGAGTGACCAGGCGCTTATGCCCTTCCCGAGCCTGAAGATGGGGCCGGGAGAAAGCTGCCGTAGTCACACTGCCGATGAATACATCCTGCGCTCAGAGATAGCCGATGCCATCAGCACCTACACCTCTCTGCTGCAAAATCTCGTTCTTTAGGTTGGACTCTTTTCCTCTTTGAGCGAAACGCCTTTTCTCTTTGAGTGAAACTCTTTCCTCTTTGAATGAAATCCTCTTCCGGTTTTGTGCGAAATCCCTTCCTTTTTGTGCGAAATCCCTTCCTTTTTGGGCGAAATGGAGCAGTCAAATGCCTCAAATCCGTCAAAGTTTTACCTTTTGTAAAAGAAAAAGGCCCAACTGTTTGGTCAATCAAGGAAAAGTGCATACCTTTGCAGCGTCTTTGGAAAGGGGTGCTGGTAAAACAGCCTTCTGGACACAAAACAAAGATGCTTCACAAGTTGTTGTGAAGGTTTGGAGAGATGGTAGAGTGGTCGATTACAACGGTCTTGAAAACCGTCGTACCGAGAGGTACCGGGGGTTCGAATCCCTCTCTCTCCGCAAAACTCGCTAATTTTCAGCGAGTTTTCTTTTTTACACCCAATTTTACACCCAAAGATTAGGATATCATCGAGCCTTATAAAGTATCATTTATAGGAGTTTAGCGCAAAAAATGGCTGTAAATCTGAGTTTCCAGGTTTTACAGCCAAAATTTTATCTACATACACCCAATTTTAAGGAAATCTACACCCAAAAATAAAAAATATCAGATTTGTATGTGTGATTGCTTTGCAGTACATAAAAGCATAAAGACTTTATCCAAATAAAACATTCAACATCTCTGCAACAATTCTATCGTCTTTCAACTTTATTATATTGTCTTTATCCGAGTAGAAGCCCAAAGCATTCACACTTCCATACCAAACAAGTGACTTGTCTATGATTATTGTACAAAGTTTCAAGTTTGGTTTGGTTGTAACATGAAGACCTGACGATTGAAGGAAATCGCACTGCTCATCATGCATTGTGGTTACGATTGCAACTTCAACACCATTGGCACTTTGCTCTTTCAGCAGAGAAACAAGTTTGTTGTTCGTTACACGATATAATCTTGGTGAAGAAATGACCACTGATTGTTTTGCTGTGGCAATATCTTTTATCAAAGACTTGAAAAAGGTCATTCCATTGAAAATCTGACTATCCTCATAATACGCAGGTAAATCACAAATCTCCTCAAACAGTGTTGGTTGTCCGAGCTGAACTGTCTGATACCCTATGGCTGCATATGCTCTTAGGCGATTATGATACATATTATCACATACAGGCTCATGAATATCAATGTAATCATAGATACGAACGTCTTTCTTCCCGTCATTCTCACGATGAAGGCGACCTGCATACTGCTCCAATCGTACCTTCCATGAGATTGGCAAGGCAAGGAATAATGTATCAAGGCGAGGATAATCGAAACCTTCGCCAACGTATTGTCCGGTTGCAACAATTACCAGAGGCTCATCTGCTGGAATTTCCTGGAGCCTTTGCAGCGCCTCACGTTTTTCCTTGGCTGTACAAGTTCCAGTTAACTGAATTACATTATTTGCATATGATTTTAGTCTCTCTGCCAAAAGATCCACATGTTGTTTAATGCCGGTAAGCACAATTGGTGTTCTGCCACTTTCCAAAGTTTTACGTACATCATCTACAATGAGAGAATTACGAACCTCATCTGCTGCGAGACTCTTTTGTAAAGCAGGAAACGACTGTTTGTCGTCGGTTATTCTGCGATAAGATGTGAATCGTGGAATGAGGTATCTGCGGAACGACTGTTTTTGAATTTGGCTTTTGGAGTCAGCTGAGAATCGTATCGGGCCACATTGCATGAAGATGATAGGTTGCTGACCATCTTTACGGATTGGAGTTGCCGTCAATCCATGTACATATTGAGCCTTCACGGACTTAAGAACCTTTTCAAAGGTAATAGAAGACACATGATGACATTCATCCACAATGACCATGCCATAGTCTTGAACAAATGACTTCACCTCTCCATCCTCAAAGCATGACTGCAACAAGGCAATGTCAATAACTCCATGGACGGTGTTTGTTGTGGAATCAAGACAACCTATTGGCGAGAACGCTTTCCTACGTCCTCGTTTTTTGACAGGTTCTGGCTCCTTGTAATCAATATCCAGAAACTCATTCAATCGTTCATGCCACTGCGTTAGCAAAGCTTTGGAGTGAACGAGAATAAGTGTGTTCACCTTACGTCTTGCAATCAAAGATGCAGCAGTAACTGTCTTTCCGAAGGCTGTGGTAGCATGGAGTACACCATTATCAAAGGGAAGTAACGATTCAATTGCGTCAAGTTGTTCCTCTCGTTCTGTTCCAAGAAAAGTGACAGCTACAGCCTTACCATGATTCGTTTCGTCAACGATAGTGTATTTTGCGCCATTTGAGTCAAGTAACTTCATGATAGCCTCTTTGCACCCTCTCGGCATTGCAAGATAATCATCTGTAATGTCAAAGCACGATATGATGCGAGGTATTCCGTATGTGGACATGCGCATTGCTTGCTTCTTGTAGAACTCCGGATTGCGAAATGCAGCAATGCGTTTGATATGGTTGAGCACCTTAGCAGAAATAGAATTGAGGGGAATGTAGATTTTATCAGCTACTGTGATGGTTATTGCTTTGGTAAAATCAGCACTATTGATATTTTGAGGTACAGGTGTTACCCATGGCTTACTCTCGCTTGAGGTTGACAAGACTCCCAAGTCTTCATGGATATGGTTTTGCAGTATGACATCAACCTTTTGTTCTTCAATCTTTTGAACTTGTGCAAGATAAGTCCATTGGTCTCTGTACGCAAAGAACTCATCATCAACAAATACGCTATTCAAGTCCTTACGTGCTTTGCCTTGTAATGGCAAAGCAACGAGATTTCCAAATCCTCCTTCTGGCGTTCTGTCTTGGTTCGGAAAGAATCTATCATAAGATTCGAATGCCATTCTTCCGTTACGGATCATCGCTTCTGTTAGAATCGCTTTGCCCAGTCTTCGTGCCTTGTAAGCAGGAACAACTGCGTTGAAGAATATCCAAACATGTGCTCCATTACCCGAGCGTGAGCGTTCAATAGAGTAAGGTATGTTCCAATCACGACAAACGCCAACAAATGCCAGCACATCATCCTTGTATCTATGCTTACAGCTCTTGTCGTCAAAGTCAGTACATAGGAAAGCACAATTGTTGTCCGACATGATGGCATAGATACCAACCACATCGCATCCGTTTTCGTCATTACCGATAAGATGCCTGCAAACATCATCATACCCAAGTGATAAGGAATTACGGTTGGGGCACTCTGCACATTTGATAGCCTTTTTGTCACAGAGTCCTCTTCTCCATTGATTTACACAAACAGGTTGGTATCCGCTCTTGTTAGTTACTTTGCTGTACCATCTACGAGCGAACACATCTTCGCGTCCACGGAACAAACTGCGGAACAACTCAATTCTCTTTTCTTTTCCTAAATGAACTTCAGGGAATGAGATGTCTGAGTAAACCTTCTCTTCATACGCATAGGTACTAACAACATCATACGCAATCCCATTCGCTTGAAGTATCTCCTTCAAACGAGCGTTCTCCATTCTCAATTGTTCCAATTCTAAGAGAAGGAAGTCGCATTTCTGTTGCTCTTGTTGCATATTACAAAGGTGTGATTAAAACTTGTGCTTGAATCCTCGGCAGGTTTGTGCCGATTCGGGTGGTGTATTCTTCAGTACTCTCATGCTTGAATAGCATCCACAGTGAAAATGTCTTCCACTTTTTTACTAAGACTCGTCTCATAAATATTCTATTTTGAGGCAATATACATACTTATACATGTATAGCTATTCAAATTCTGTCTCTAGAATAATGATTGTCTAAAACCTGCCAAATATTGGGAGAATAGAAACCCTGCTTTTGAGATTTTGGATTTTTTGAATCCAATTTTCGTTCATAGTATAATTTGACGTTTTGCTTTACACTTTTCATTATGTTGTTGAACTTAGTTCCGCATTTAAAATCTGAATACCTATTCTTCGCTTTGTCAATGACTTCTTTATAAGTAAATGGGTACCTCTTTCTGATATCCTCCTCTGACATAGTGACAGGGATTCCATTTTCGTCGTATTTGACATTAGTGGAAGTAAACGAATTGCCTTTTTGAAACTTAAGCTCAATTTTTATTGCGATGTCGTATTCTTCTCCTTTATTTTCGTTTTCGAGTTTATGCTTTATCAGTTGAATAAAATTTTGTGCTTCAGGAGATGATGCAGAGTCTACATCAATCTTATTATCCACATATGCCAATGGCATCAGATATAAATTATATTTTGATAAGGAACGCTTTGTTTGCCAGTCTTTCAGTACCTGTACATAATTTTTTATACATGCAAAACCTAATTCTTGCAATGGCTTTGAGAGATTCTTCATGTTTATAAAATGGATAGCATTATCTCTAAACTCTATCAGAGCTTCAATATTGTCTTTTAGTTTACTAGGGAGTTCATGCAGTGAGTTCAATCGGTTTAAGGCTTCATAAATAGAGATGGACTTGGGATTATTGGTCCTGTTTCTATCAAGAACTTTCTTCTTTTTAGATTTCTCCCCATTTTTGTTAATATATGGTTTGTAACAATATATTGAGTTAATCCGATAGCTGTTAAGTTTTAGCAATCTCGCCTTTAACAATAATTCCCATGAGTTTATTGCTAATATGGCAAACGTTTCTTCTCTATATTTGAAGTCTGGTTTGTTGTATATTTCAATTGCCGACAACATACTTCCTATAGATTTATCTATAAGACTTTCGTAAATTGGATTCTTTTTCATACAGGAAATAATAAGTCTAAATTCAACTTCTGCTTAAATACTGAATCCAAGCGACAGAACGTAGTTAAACAAATCTGTCAGGTACTTTCTTCTGTGGTCAACGTAGCTGTTATAGTTTGCCTTCGAGCGAATCATCCAGCTGTATAGTTCAGGTTCAGTTGAAACCGATGGCAAGGCATAATGGCTGTTGATGTACGCCTTATAATCCTGGCATTTTTTACGGAACTCACTCTCCGTAGCGTTACGTGGAATGTATTCCAGCTCGTCCATTTTCATCGCATCTGCCAGTTGTTGTTTCTGCTCTTCTGTAATGTCCAATACTCCGTTCTGAGCATTGTACATCCATCGGTAGAGCGATGACTCACGTTCGCCATTGTTCGAGACGGGATAACGATTATACTCTTCTACAAACTTTCGGAAATCAGCAAATCGTTCATCAAAGCTAAAACGCTGTCTTTCTGCATTATATTCTTCGAAAGATTCATCATATTCCTTGCTTCTCAAACCGAAATAGTCATCGTTAAAATGAACAAAGCGTCCAAGTGTATCATCCGCCATCGACCAATGAAGACTTTGCGCTTTCGTATTCGGATAGTGCTCCACCACAGCCTCAAACAACTGCTCTATGTGCATAGGCTCGTCCGATTCCTCCAAAAGCTTTGCCAGAAGGTCACGAATAGTTCCGAAGAACACATTCTCCCAACTGTCCAATCCATAGCGTGATGTGTTGCCTATCGGTTTGATGTTGGGATGACGGAACAGCCACGAGCGTATCTGTGCCGACTCCGTATATTTATGGTCAGGATACATTTCCTTGAAAGCTATGAACAACTCGTCCACCGACATTGGCTCTCCCTTCCTTGCAAGAATGGTGTACAGATCCTCTGCCACATCGATGTGGTTCTTGCTGACCAGAACATGATAGTTCTCATCTACCTCAAGGTTCAACCCCTCTTTGGCAATATAGGTCATCAGCTTTGTGGCTTCCTTCCTTTCCTCAGTTGTCATCGTGTTAAGCGAAGCTTCCACATCAATGCGCGTATCATTTGTATAACGCGATGACACGAGAGCCTGCAGCGAATCAACACAGTCACGAATCTTTACGGACGGCATCATCTTGCGGTTGATCACCACAGCCACATCGCCCACTATTTCTGTTTCATACTGATTGCTGAATCTGAGCAGTTCTGTCTCACCGCTCTGATTCCTTACGGCTACCTCAAAGTCACGCTCGCCCAACAGCTGCATCAGTCGTGCGAATACACGGAAGTCAAAGTTCAGGTGTTCACGTTCCTTCAGTTGCTTGTATTCGACCGACTCTGCCGTAACGAATGGCATCGACAACAACTCGTCATAGCTCTTCCATGCGTCTGTCATAATCAGTTCCGTGTCATGAACCTCGAGTTTCTTCGACGTAATCTGGCGTATTCTTTCGCGCGTAAGACTCATCACCTCTGCCAACTCATTCAGCGTTCGCTCCTTCCCGTCAAAGATTCCATACAGCAAACTGAAAATCTTGTTATTACGCACTTCTGAAATGCGCATGTAGTTGTACAGCAAGAAGAACATCGGATGCACTCCATACTCACGACCGTACTCCATCACAAACCTCCTCTCCACACTACTCAGGTATGGATAGTCGCGTTTGAGCAGAGCCGATTGTACCTCTTCATCACTCATCTGCCAGTAGCGGTCAAACTGATCCTTCAGCAGTTTGTTGAAGTTGAACACCTCTGTCAGCGTCTTCATCATGCTCTGACCAGGGCAAAGCTTACGGTAATCCAGCAGAGGAGAATCAAAATACTGAGCCAAATCCTCAAACCTCGGTGCTGCGTGTTCAACAAAATTCTTTGCTCGTACGCTCAGTTGCTTCTCACGCATCCGCTCATAGACACTCTGCAGGTACTCACGGACACCAGCCGTGATGAAGAATTCTGCCTTGTCCCGATAGCTGAACTCTTCTAACCTTGGTTGCAGTTCTGTGAGTGTCGATTTGTATTCCGAACACGTGTCGTTGTCCGCACGCTTTCCGTCCAGCATCCTGTTCATGGCGTCTTCGAGATAGCTTGCATACATTCTGCGAATCTCAACATTCTCAGCCATCGTGAACTCACCGTGTATCTCCAGCATGTTCTTCTCGTTACCCATCACCATACTGTGCAGTTCCTTCACCGAAGGGTAACATGCCTTGAAGAATCTTGTCACGTCATTGTCCTCCACGAAGAGAGCCTCGTATGCCTCACTCAGCATCTCCCCGATGGTGTCGCCTACCATGGCAAACACATCCTCTGGGGTTTCGGGCTTCTGAGGTGCATTCTCGGGGTTCACCTCTCGGAGCAGTGGCACTATCTCTGTATAGGACTTTCTGCCAAAGTTCTTTAACTTCAGCAGTTCCTCGGGCGATTCTGCATAGTTCAGCACATCCTCCAGTGTCACCATACCCGCATAGCGTAGGCAGTTATAGGTTCTCGCTGAAATCTGCTTACCGTCAAACAGTTCCTGTATTGTGGTGTCCAAATAGATTCGCATACTATCGTTTTCCTTTTTTTTATTCGGTTTCAAATCCTGCTACCTTCTCAAGCAATGCCTGTGCTTCGGCAATCAGTTCGGCTGCCTGACCAATGGCGTTCTGTTCCTCCACCGTGCCGTCTTTTTCACGGTCGAGGTCGTCCAGCAAGCCGTAGCATCCCACGTAGGCATCGCCCAGTTTCTCTGCCCAGATGGCTGCCGTCTGCTTATTTGTTGTGGTCATTTGTCTTCTTGTATTTTCTAGTTACGTGAATTAGTTTGAAAAATGAGCCGAAGCTCTAAGCGGATTTTCTTTGCAATTAAAAACACATTGTATTTCAACTATTTACATCACATGAGGATTTTCTCTGCAATTAAAGATCAATTATTCGACTACCCATAAAATGGTAGGTATGACGTAAATTTGCGGGACGTGTTCTCATCGTCGTATGGTTTCAAAAAACCACGTTCTACGCATTCTGCAATGATGCGTGATGCAACGCTGTTCTTGTTCTTGTCCAACCCAAATCTTTCACGTACCGCTTGATTCGTAAGCATCTCATTACGCTCGTAAAGAATGCAAGCGTGCTGATAGCAAGCAACGCTCTTCTCTTCCTTTGTCATCTCCTTCAGCGCTTTCTCTGGGAACATCATCACTCGTGTATAGTCGTCACCACTCTGCACCTTGTAAGCAGGTAGTCGCATTTCTTCGATGGCTGTGACTGCACGATCGTAACCACTGCCTCGTCGTTCACAAAGGTCAAGTTGAAGCATCATCTGCGCCAAGCCCTCGTTACGTGAATGTGGAGGAAGGTCGATTAGTCGATTTACATCATTTAGGCATGAGCCGGGATTGGTCATCACAATACGATTGGTGAAGATTTCTATCGTGATTGGCATACCAGTAATGGCAAAATCCTGATGGACCATGAGGTTTGCCATAAACTCGCGTACCGCCACCTTCGGATAGGTAGGAACGGCTTCTCGTTTCGAAATAATACGCTCCTTGCTGGTCATTGCCATCACCGTGTCGAGCAGATCAAAGAATCCAACTGCATAACCTTTATCCATCTTGTACTCTAACTCCTTGATTAGGTTATTGGCACCTGCATATTTACGCACCAAGATCTCCTTCATTTTCAATGCCTCAAAGTCCTTCAACTTATGAGCAAAGAGGATAGCTCCCAGGTTGAGAATGTTGTAGAGGTCTTCCTGCAGCTCAATCATGCCGAACTCCAGCATCTGCTCTATGATTCGATCCGAATCCTGCGGAATCTTGCGGTCGATGAGTTCATACATTTTCTTATAATCAAGCAGTTCAAGTACTCGCTCTGCCGAAATGCCCCCACACGCCACACGCTTCTCAAAGGTCAAACCATGCGACTGAGCCAGCATCTCATGCACTTGTTCGCGTGACATTTTCACGGTATGACCCGCTGAACGGATGTAAGCCTCGTAGATGTCACGTCCGCGCAGATAAACTGGTTTGTTCTGCTGTTCTGGGATGCGAATGAAGAGAAGCGGATGTCCTTCAAAATCCAATACGGCATGTTCCAACTGAATTGACCATGCAAGGTTGTTCTTAGCGATGTTGCCGAGCGTCTTTGTCGTATCTTCAATCGTTTTCTTTGTGAGTTCCTCAAAGGTGGCATCATCGTTCACACCAAATACCAGCACACCGCCACCTTTCAGATTGGCAAAGGCACAGAGATGCTGAGCCAAACGCTCTGTCTTATTCGACAAACCGCCCTTCCAATCAATCTCGTTTAACTCCTGTGGCACGGGGTAGAGACTTTTATGTAATGCGTCTAATGCGCATTCTTTCCAGTTACTCATGTATGGATTTATTTTTTTATTGTATTCTTTCTTAAAAATATGCGTTTTATTTGTCGCCAGCCCCTTGTTTTTGACCCTCTCGCGACGATTAAAACGATGTTTTTAACTATTTTTTACGTCTCAACTGTATCGTTGGATTCTCATCATACTCCTGTTTCAAGCGGTAGAGCTCCGTGCCGGGGGTGATGATGTCCTTACGGTAGTTGGTGTAGAAATTCAGCAGTTTCAGCGCATCAGCCGATGTAACCGCTTCCAGTTCTTCCTTGTAGAACGTGTTTGTGTGGATAATGTCCAGTACCAACTGCTTTTCATCTTCTGCCAGTGTGTTCATACAATGGCTCCAGCATTGACGCCAATGATCTGTACCCATGCTGCCCTTCTCGTCCAACCACTTAAAGAAGAAACGATACAAGATGAATGTCTCGGGCATCTCCAACAGTTCCATGTATTCTGTCTCATCATTGCCGAAGGCTTCAAGGAAGAACGTTATGCCTTTACCCACCTTACCCTTGGTGCTGTTCAGAATGGCTTGTATGGCGCGTATGTACTTGCGGTTCCAATGCTTGCCGATGTAGTCACGATTGTGCGATAAATCCTCTGTATCATCCTTGCCTTTGCGAATAGGGTGATACTTCATCGGGAACGAATAGATGTTTACATTCAGCTCGTCGCAAAGTTCCACATTTATTCTCAGTCGCTGATACAAATCCAATGGCTTATCCACGAAGTTGTAGAGCAGATAGTTGCTGAAATCCTTCAATCCCGCTGCTGCACTCATGCGGATAGCCTTGTTGTACGAAGGGAACGTCTTGATGTCGTCAAACGCAATACGCAACGGACGAATGGCAATGCGCGACAACAGTTCAACAATCTCTTCTGTGAACAAACGTGCATCCACGCCTTGGTTGAAATCTACGTACCTCGCTCTTGGCACAGGATGTTGGTGACGCTTGTAAATGTCCTTTATCTCTTCGTATGCAGCAATCAGGTTCTCCTTCTTCGTTGTGGCAAGTTTGTTGATGTGGTAGCGAGCCATTACTTTATACACTTCGTATGACTCATCACCCTTCATGGGCTTCAACTTTTGATAGAACTCTGCTATCAACGCCTGACTCTTACGTATGTAAGCTCTGTCATTCACACCATTCTGCAGGTTACGAATGGAAATCTCCAGCATATCAGGCTGAACAAACTTTGCTCCTTTCCCGAAGCCTGAAGCAACAATGTCATCGATAATATCCTTGAGGTTTTCTGATGCCAATACGTTATTATCCATAAGCAGCAAGTCCTTCTGGTCGCCATACACTTCGCGAACAGCATCCAATCGGTCTTTAAGAGGAATGTACGGAATGTATTTATCTTCAAGAGTCGGTACAGCGCAGAAGGCACAATGACGGATGCAACCACGAGTCATGTAGCCGTAGAAAGCATTTGACATTGGATATTTGTACTCAATCTCGTCAAGAATGGAGTAATCCAATGGAAGATTGTCTATAATCTGAGTGTCGCCCTTGTCAAGAACTCCAGGTTTGCCAAGAATACCAACCCAAGGCTTTATTCCGGTTGCCTCTTCAAGTTCCTTAGGTTGAATGGATGCAAGCACACCGCCTACCATCAAATCCTTTTTCTTCTTTACAAGTAGTTTTGCAAAGTTGATGGTTTCTACAGTTATGTCCCAATAGAACGTAAATAGTGTCGTCACACCTACACGATCCCATTCCGGGTTGTCTTTCCACGTACCTTTCCAATAGTAGTTCTTCCAATCGTCAAGTTTTGCAAGAAGAATCAGTTCCATGTCTGAACGCTCTATAGCGAGTCGCTCAATTACCTCTTTCTTGCGCGTCTTGATGTATTCGATGAACTCGTCTCTCTTCAAGAACCAATCAATAGTAGAGTCAATGTAGTTGAATTCCTCGATACAACGGTCAGCAATTCGCTCAATGACAAACATCTTCAAGTCGCCCTTAAAGAACGTAACCTCCCATCCACCTAAATTTTTATAATAGGTGGAGAGCTTCATTAATCCAATAGGAGGATACTTATTGGAATAATTAGGTTCTATCAAGAGGACTTTCTTAATCTTTTTAGTTGCCATTTGAGAACTCCTTCACAATTAATCTTTCCATTTCAGAAATCAACTTCTGGTCATGCTCATTTTGAGGGCAATAAGTATTCAAAACTCTGAACACCCTACGAATTGTCCATACTTCACTTGGGTCAAGTAACGCTTGCAGAGGCGCGATAATGTCCTGCTGTCCAAGCAAAGGTGTGGTAGTTGGAATAGGTGCTGGCGTTTCAACAGTTTGCGTTGCGGGGGTAGTTTCAATTACATCAGGATGAAGTGGCTCTGGTGATGTAGGAGGAACTTTCTGAGGATTGTCAACTCCTGTTGGTTCATTTGTGATAGGAGTCACATCAACGGGATCCTCAGAGACGAATGTCGGTGTTTCCTCTGGTTCGTCTTGCTTGATAACAGGTGACTGTGGAGTTACAGGCTTTGGGGTAAGCGCCTTCTTTGTTTCCTCAGCATTTTTCTTTGCCTCTTCGTATGCAGGTTGATAGAGCATCAGCATTCTTTGGGTCGGACCAAATGTAGCATTCTTGACCAACTTGTCGAATTTGCCAATACCTTTGTTCTCAATTAGATCTTTTGCATTGTAGTCATTCAAATTCTTCTGCTTGTTCCAACGATCAACGCCTTCCTTAATCTTGTCAATACTCTTCTTCGCTTCGTTCGCCTTAGTATAAAGGTTCTTTAAGGATTCGAAGTACTCACGTAACTTGGTATAAAGGGCATTTGTCTCTGGGGTAGGAACAAGACCGTCACGTGCACCATTAGGCACAATACTTGCATGGGTAACAAAGAACTCGCCATAGAAATAAGAGTTTCCGCGCTCTTCCTTCCATAACGAACCACCGGAGAGAAGATTTTGATCGCCAATCTGAATGTTATGCTTTCTTAAACGTATGCATGAAAGTGTATCGTCCTTAGGTATCTGGATTGTAAACTTAGTGAGAGCAAACCATCCCCAGCCAAGCATACCAAACTTATCATCCTCAATCTTGAAATATTCGAGGTTGTTGATTTCATCCTTTGTGCCCTTGATGGATAACTCATACTGCTTCTGGATAGGTGTCTTACCTACGAACAACTGAACCTTCTCCAAGCCTTCGTGCAATGCCTTGAACTCAGGATTATCTACTGTACTCTTATAGATAAGAACATTATTAAAGTGCGGCTTGTACCCTACAGGGGCAACCATGTTCAAGTATTCGATGACTTCCTCTCTGTTAAGAAGAGCAGGCGCAGAATCACTCTTTACACCATTGAGCGTAACCTCGAAGAAATGCTCATCTTCTGTTACGTCAAAGCGTTCTTTTTTTGTGCAAACATCAATGACGTATGTAGCAAGGTATTCTGTTGGATCTTCCTTAACCATCTGCCAGATTTTATCAACATCAAACGTAATCTGTGTGCCTATGGATTCGCCTCTGGCTGTAGTACGGAAAATCAACTCATGACAGTAACCGCCACCAACGAGTCGGCCAATACCGAACTGACCTGCCTGATTAACGCCATCTTTTGTGGATGCCGAAATGTCAAGAAGTGTTCGTACGGCATCGTTGGCATTGATACCTGTACCATTGTCTTTGATAACGATAACCTTTTTGCGTGCGTCAATATCAATGTTTACTACGCCATCTTTTGCCTGAGCAAGTACACGCTCGTCAATCGCCTTGTTTATCGAGTCAAGAGCATTCTGTACGTACTCACGATAAATGGTTTTCTCATCTGAATAGAGAGTAAACATCAGAAGGTTGATAAGTCCCTTCTTAATCTCAGAATTGTATGACAAACTATTATCCATTGTCTGTAATTTTAGCCGTTAGGGAATTGTTTGTAGGTTGGACGTGGGAATTTCACGTTAATCAATGAACGTAATGCAGGATTTGAAATGATGTACTCGCCTTGGTCAAGTCGGGTCATCATGTTCTTGTAAACCTGTGGGATGTAGCGATAGTCAGGTTTTGACACCTCAATAGCATTGGTTCGTCCGTATGCCTGAGTAGCGCAGTTGCCTTTGACACGGTCGTGGATTGCACTTCGGAACTGCTCGACAGAGAAAAGGATAATGCCAAGTGATCGACCACGCTCTGCGATATCAAGCAGTTGCTTCAAGATTGGAGAGTTCTTTGGAACATCATTTGAAGCATACTTATTCAACTCGTCCACAAATAGAATTACCTTATCGGGAATGTCATCACGTTCAGCACCGAGCTTAAGGTCATAAATGGCGCGAGCCACACTACCAAATACAAAGCTTTGGGTATTCTCGTCAAGACGGGCAATATCGATGACCATCACGTTATTGGCACGCAGATGGTTCTGTATCTCGCCATTCAAATCAACCTCGTTGACAAGGCTCTTTCCGAACACGTCATTTGAAATTGCTTTGCTGATACAACGCTTAAACTTACGCCAACTGACAACCTGTATTTCTTTATTACTGTTTGTATTGCCAGCCTTTGTGTATTCATCAATGGTTTCCTTTAGTGTCTTCCATTGTTCAACACCAGAGAATTGTCCTTCGCCGTTAAGGATGAAGTTTACGCATGCTTCGAGTGTATTCGTGCTATCGTCTTCATTGGCAAGCAGCAAATCCAATCTGTCTTTATTGTCATCAAATGTGAACTTATAGGTAAAGGCTTTCTTTGCCTTCTTCTGACGTTCAATATCGGAAGGAGATGCGTATGACTGTACCTTAGCCGAATCACTTTTGCTGTAGGGGTAATAATAGCGAACGTTCTCAAATGGGGTGGTTGGCAAGTTCAACTCTTCATAGATTTTCCTGTCACGCTCACCAAGTTCTTCATTTGGCTCGTCAATTGCCATAAGGTCGCGTCCCTTCACATTGAAGAATACAAAGGCGCAAGTTTCTCCGTTCTCCAACTTAAACTTATTCTGGATGGCTCTCAGAAGGAACATTGAGTATGAAGTCTTGGCTGCAAGACCTGAAATACCCGAGATATTAATGTGAGCACCATCAGGGCCAACAAGGAAATGGGAATCGAGAGTTACTTTGATTTTCACCTTGTCTTCTCCCTGATACATTTCAAGGTAACCACATACGAGAGGATTCTTTACGTCCTTTTCCGTCAGACCTAACGCCTGGCGAATTTCTTCCGGTTCACATAGAGAAACTTGCTGTCCGTTGAGTACAGGAGTGTAAATGTTCTCGGTGTTGCCAGAAACTCGTGCCTTAACGTAGTTCATGCCAAGACGGTTCATGTTTCCAATGCCATCATTTGTGTCACCGAAATCGCTTGAAATGTAACTCGTGAAATGGCTTGGAGCATCAGTAATGTGGTTTATTTCTTCTACAACTCCAAACGTGATAGAACCCGATTCGTGGTTTACCTTTACCACATCAAAGGGGCTGAGGATTTGTTTCTTGTCTGTCCAAAAGTAAAACTCATCAATGGTTGATGGGTATTTCTCCGTAGCAGATACTTTGCCGATTACTTTTGCCATATTTAGAATAAGTTTAATATGATGTTACTATTGAAATACTTTGATTTGCAGAAAGTCTCTGTCAGATAAACTGGGTAAAGGTGATTTGCCCATCGGGTGTCATTGCCAAAACAAACTGGGTAAGCTTCCTTGATAAGATTTGCGCTGATAGTGTTAATCAAATCGGTTTCCACCTGATCGTCTTCATTTATGATAACCATCTCGCATTTCACCACATCAGAGAAGTGTGTTTCTCTGAAATCGGAAGCTCTAAGGCGAAGATACCAAACAGCATACTGAACGCCATTTGCGTCTGAGGTGTATCTGTAGGCTTTGGTGCGCTCGAACGGTTTGAGGCTTGCTATGGTTCTGGAGAGTCGTTGGCCTTCGAAATCGGGAAGTAGCTCTGGGTCAAAACTCTTGGAAACCCCAACTACATAACGGTAGTTTTCACGTGCCATTGTCTTGTCATCTGCGCTCTTGTTTGAGAAACTGGGATTGTACTCTAACGAACCATCTTTTATTAAATAATGTTCGTCGTCAAGTCGGTTCTCCTCGCAGAGTTTGGCTACGAGTCGCTGTTCTTCGTCAGTCATCTCTGCTTGAATCTTTGCCGTACCACGATTTTTGTAGTTATCTTTGTCGCTATTCAGCTTGTCTTTCTTGTCGGTTTTATAGAGCAGAATCTTGTCAACCTTGATGCCTGACTGTTTGATGAAAGGCAACTGCTGCAAATCTTCATTGATATCTTCACAATACAAACGGCAGAAATCATCTCCTTCGTCATCAACATCGAAGTCGTCTGGCATAGCAATCACTACTTTTGGACGTATGTTGTCGTAGGGTTTGAACGTATCACGATCTTTACGCTCGCAACAACCTACAACTATTTGGCCAGCAAGTACCGGGAAGATTTTCTTGCCAATTGCAATATCATCTACCTTATAAACATGGCGCGAACCGTCAAGAAAATAAGTAAATATGGGACGTGAGTAGTCAATAAGCATCTGGGGCACACGAACAGTGTGTACCCTTGTCATATTGCTTTCAGCAATAAGGCTGGTATTTCGTGTAGAAGCAGGCTTATCGTCATAGTCAAGTACGTCAGCTTCAGAAGACTCAATAGTAATCTTATTGGTCTTGTAACAGAGGTACTTTCCCTCACCTTTTTCTTCTATGAATTTGAGTATTCTACCCATAAAGAGTGCTTGTTTGAATTTTATTTCGCTACAAAGTTAATGTTTTATTTTGAGAATTTCCAAATTATTTGCAAACTAAATTTATTATTTAACATTTATTATAATTGTTGAAAACCAATCATTTTGCCTCTTGGGTCACCATCTTAACACAATTCTCGAAGGAGAAGTTAACATGCTTATACACAGTGTTATAAATAGTATTAATGACAAAATGATAACTATAATCACACATTAGTGTCCCGTTAAAATCGGGACCAGTTAAATATTAATCAAATAACCCCGGA